>Ga0078972_1000708_pt1 | contig 137448 bp, 118 predicted proteins | sample YelNatPaOPGAMG01_FD_67568 | JGI IMG/M metagenome (GOLD analysis project Ga0078972, IMG submission 67568) | Hot spring thermophilic microbial communities from Obsidian Pool, Yellowstone National Park, USA - OP-RAMG-01 (SPADES assembly) (version 2) | ecosystem: Environmental > Aquatic > Thermal...
CTGGCGGAAAAATTCTTCATTTTGTCCCCCGCTGGCGGGGGTGCAGGGGGTGGAAAAGCGTGGCGTGGGTTTTTCGAACCGCCAAAAATGCGTCTCATAAACTAAAGGTTGGAAGAACCGCAGATGTCATTTTTTTTCCACCTCCGTCCCTGCGGGACACCTCCGCCAGCGGAGGATATTTAATGGTTATATTCATTATTCCCCTTCGCTGTGCTTCGGGGATAATTCGACTAACGCTTCGAACTTCGTCCCGATAAATCGGGACTCGTTCTCCGCGAATCTCATAAAAAAACCCCGGAAGGTTACCCGCCCTTCCGGGGTTTGGTTTGAAGGTTAGACCCGACAGGAACTCCGGCGAATGCCGGATGCGTCGGGTTAAACTTCTCTCTTAGAAGCTGAGAGTCAGCTTGTTGATGAGCATATAATCGTCATCAATCTCGTAGCCCTGGCCCGCGCGATCAAATCCTTTGAAGTAATCGCCGGTGAACAGATAACCGCCGCCAATCATATAGGAGAGGTTATTGGTGATTTTGTAAGTCGCGGTCAAGTCAACTTCCGTACCATAAGTGCCATTGGCATAGGTGCGGCCGCTAAATGGATGGTAGGGATTGGCCGGTTTCTGGTCAGCTACCGCGTAAGAGAGAGACAGCAGTATATCCCATTGCGGTGTGGGTTTCACACCGACTCTGCCCTGGAAGAACAACGCATTGGACATTTTATCGTTGACAATTGAATTCGTATGACCATCAATGTCTCCCACCCAGTAGCCCAGCGTTTCGGTGTTGAACAGAATCAGGCAGGGGTTGTAGTTCGCGCCGGCCGTATTGACATGACCTAAAGCGCCGCTGCCTTCCAGTTTGTCGTCGGTGCCGGGATTATCGCCGGAGAGGTAAGCAAAGGTGCCGCCAACATTGAACATGCCGAAATTGGCAGTAGCATCAACAAAAGCACTCCAAGCGCTGATGCTGACATTGGATGCATAGGGGAAACCATCTTCCCATTTCATCGCATCGCCCCAGTAGTACAGCGCTTCCGCCTGCAGATCAACAGGACCGATCTTGGCCTTGACATAAGGATCGATCACGTAAACGTTCTGTAAATAACCGGGGTAATTAGCTTTATTCGTAGCGTTGCGGTCATAGAGGAACAGAACACCCGCTTCGCCTTTGGCCTTTGCCGTATTGAACTCATAGATGCCGAATACGCGGTATGAATCATAGTCCGTATCAACCAGCGAAGTGGATGCCGGCAGATAGCTCCAATTACCTTCAGAGACTTTGCTGTAGCTGAGACCACCGATAAACGGGCCTTTCTTGATGATGTACTCGATCTGGCCGTTGTACATCTGATTTCCTTCATCGGCGAAAACCGTTCCAAAGTTGTAATCCGGCATATAGCCGACTCTGAACAAACCGATGGGCGAAGTGTAATCAATGTACATCACATCAAAGGCGATGTTTTCATTTTCCGCCCTTGTGCCGGCAGACCAGGTATAGAGATAACTAGGATCACTATCAACGTCAGATCTGCCGCCGCCCCAGATTCTCTCCAGAGCGTCAAAACGGGTGACCAGTTTCAGGCAGGGGGATACGACAAAGTCCGTTCCCACGCGCAGCCTCTGGAAAAAGAACGCCGTGCTGGGATTATCATAGGGGTGATAGCTGTAGCCGGCATTCACTGAAGTTTTGTCCAAATACAAACCGGCGGCATAATATTCGCCGCTGACTTTTACGTCAACCGCGAAGGCTGACGCGCTGAAGGCCATCAAAAGCCCCAGCGACAACAAAACGAACCAAAATCTCTTCATTGTTTTTCCTCCTTATCATGAAAGAGAATGGATGTTTACCGCTTCCGGAAACCGGGTAATTTCCAAAAGCGACTTCGACTTTTAGTGTATTTTTGGCTTGCAAGTAAAATACAAGCCACGGGTAAAATACACTTTGGACATAGATATAGCCATATCCAACATTTTGTCAAGAATATTTTTTTTAAGCGAATTGCCAATATTTTTGACTACATCGCTATAAGCGAGAATCTTGCTTGTGGTCGAGGTTCCTGTATTTTCTCCACCTCCGTCCCTTCGGGACACCTCCGCCAGCGGAGGACAGGGCAATTGTCACGTCACTGCTCATGCAAGATTATAATGTCCCCCGCTGGGGAATATTTTTTTTTCTCCCCCGCTGGCGGAAATATCCTTCATTTTCTCCCCCGCTGGCGGAAAAATTCTTCATTTTGTCCCCCGCTGGCGGGGGTGCAGGGGGTGGAAAAGCGTGGCGTGGGTTTTTCGAACCGCCAAAAATGCGTCTCATAAACTAAAGGTTGGAAGAACCGCGGATGTCATTTTTTCTCCACCTCCGTCCCTTCGGGACACCTCCGCCAGCGGAGGATAAGGCAATTGTCACGTCGCTGCTCATGCAAGATTATAATGTCCCCCGCTGGCGAATATTCTTTTTTTTTCTCCCCCGCTGGCGGAAATATTCTTCATTTTGTCCCCCGCCGGCAGAAATATTCTTCTTTATCCCCCGCTGGCGGAAAAATTCTTCATTTTGTCCCCCGCTGGCGGGGGTGCAGGGGGTGGAAAAGCAATGTGCGGTTTTTCGAACCGCCAAAAATGCGGCTCATGACCTAAAGGTTGGAAGAACCGCGGATGTCATTTTTCCTCCACCTCCGTCCCTTCGGGACACCTCCGCCAGCGGAGGATAAGGCAATTGTCACGTCACTGCTCATGCAAGATTATAATGTCCCCCGCTGGGGAATATTCTTTTTTTTCTCCCCCGCCTGCGGAAAAATTCTTCATTTTGTCCCCCGCCGGCGGAAATATTCTTTTTTTTCTCCCCCGCTGGCGGGGGTGCAGGGGGTGGATCAATTTATTAATGTGACCACAAAGGCGACCATAATTTTCAATTTGCAAATGATGGTTTGGGAAAAGGTCGAAAAACCATCTTCCGAGCGAAGAAATGTATTCCGAATCTTATGAAACTGGCTATGATAAAAAAGTAAAAGCATCTTTTTTGAGGTTTCTCTAATAAAAGGGTGTCGGGATTTTTAAATATTTCTTGACATCGGGGAAATCTTAATGTAGGGAAGTCGCAAGATGGTTGTGACTTGTAGTCATAATTAGAGATGCTGCTTTAGAAAAATCATATAATACAGGCATTTAGATTTTTTGCGATGCCGGTATCAAGGCGTAAAAAAAACGTTTCAAATTCATCAAAATTCTTTTAGGGAGGAATATTCAACATGGCGGATGCAAAGTTTGAGTTAAAGGAAATTTATCCGGTGCCGGAGAAGATCAAGAAAATGGCTTGGATTTCCGGTAGAGAGATGTACGACAAGATGTGGAAGCGCTCAGTCGAAGAACCCGAAAAGTTCTGGGCGGAAATCGCCGAGCAGCAGGTCACATGGTTCAAGAAGTGGGACAAGGTCATGGATTACAATTTTGACATCAAAAAAGGTCCCATCTACATTAAGTTTTTTGAAGGCGGAAAACTCAACATATCTTATAACTGCCTCGACAGGCATCTCGAAAAACGCGGCAATCAGACCGCTTTGATTTGGGAAGGCAACGAACCCGGCGAAGAGAGAAGATTCACCTATAAACAGCTGCATGAACAGGTCTGCAAATTCGCCAATGTTTTGAAGGCCCAGGGCGTGAAGAAGGGCGACCGTGTTTGCTTCTTCCTGCCGATGATTCCCGAGTTGGCCATCGGCATTCTGGCCTGCACCCGTATCGGCGCCATCCACAGCGTCGTGTTCGGCGGTTTCAGCGCGGATGCATTGAAAGACCGCATTTTGGATTCCACCTCCAAGGTTCTTGTGACCTGTGACGGAACGTTCCGCGGCGCCAAAGCCGTTCCTCAGAAGTCAACCGCCGACGCGGCCGTGAAGGATTGCCCCTCCATTGAAAAAGTCATCGTCGTGAAGAGAGTCGGCGACAAGATTAAATGCGACTGGAACGCGGCCAAAGACGTGTGGTGGGAAGATGAAATGGCCAAGGCCTCCGCGGACTGCAAACCGGAAGAGATGGACGCCGAAGATCCCCTGTTCATTCTTTACACTTCCGGTTCCACCGGAAAACCCAAAGGTGTCATGCACACCACGGGCGGCTATCTGGTTTACGTTTCCTACACGCACAAATGCGTGTTTGATTATCATGACGGCGACATTTACTGGTGTACAGCGGACATCGGCTGGGTCACCGGTCACAGCTACATTGTTTACGGACCGCTGTGCAACGGCGCCACATCGATTATGTTCGAAGGCGTTCCCAACTACCCGACCTACAGCCGCTTCTGGCAGATTGTCGAGAAATACAAAGTCAACATTTTCTACACCGCTCCGACCGCTATCCGCGCGATCGCGAAGGAAGGCGACGAGTATGTGAAGAAATGCGACATCTCCTCGCTGAGAATTCTTGGCACGGTCGGCGAACCGATCAATCCCGAAGCCTGGAACTGGTACTACAATGTGATCGGCCGCGGCGAATGCCCCATCGTGGACACTTGGTGGCAGACCGAAACCGGCGGAATCCTGATTACCCCGCTGCCCGGCGCGATTGACATCAAACCCGGCATGGCCACGCTGCCCTTCTTCGGCGTGGATCCGGTTCTGGTGGACGACGAAGGCAAGGAATTCAAGGAAACTGTAGCCAGCGGCGCGCTGTGCATTAGAAAACCCTGGCCGGGCCTTGCCCGCGGCGTTTATGGAGACCCCAAACGTTTCCAGGAAACCTATTTCGAACAGTTCCCCGGCTACTATGTCACCGGTGACGGCTGCCGCCGCGACAAAGACGGTTACTACCAGATTACCGGCCGCATTGACGACGTTATCAACGTTTCCGGTCACCGGATGGGCACCGCCGAAATCGAAAGTGCTTTGGTTGCCCACAAGTCCGTCGCGGAAGCTGCCGTTGTCGGTTATCCGCATGACATTAAAGGCCAGGGCATTTACGCTTATGTAACGCTGAAAACCGGAGTTCAGAAATCCGATGAATTGAAGAAAGAACTCATCGCGCATGTGCGCACGGTCATCGGTCCGATTGCGACCCCCGACAAGATTCAATGGGCGGACGCGCTGCCCAAGACCCGCAGCGGCAAGATTATGAGAAGAATTCTCAAGAAAGTCGCCGCAAACGATTTGAGCAATCTGGGCGACACCAGCACGCTGGCCGATCCGAGCGTGGTTGACGATATCGTCAAGAACAGACAGTAGGTTGAAAGTCCGGTTCGCTTGAAAAGGGCGAACCGGACTTTTTCATGAATCAACAAAACAAATAGTGCGTGTTTTTTGCAAAACAAGGACGCACGAAAAGGAGGTTGGACAAAGTGAATATTATCGCATGTGTAAAACAGGTACCGGATACGGAAGCCCAGATCAAAGTCAAACCTGACGGATCAGGGATTGACGACTCCCAGATCAAGTGGGTCATGAATCCTTACGATGAATTCGGTGTCGAAGAGGCGCTCAGACTGAAAGAGAAAAACGGCGGCGAGGTGACCATCATCTCCGTCGGTCCCGCCAGAGCCATGGAAACCATCCGCACCGCTTTGGCCATGGGGGCGGATAAAGGCGTGCACATCAGCGATCCGGCGTTGGATAACGCCGACGCCTTTACAACGGCATCTGCCTTGGCTGCGGTGATCAAAGGCTTGCCCCATGACATCATTTTCTGCGGACAGCGCGCCATTGATGATGACTCCGGCCAAGTCGGCGCCATGCTGGCCGAGCTTTTGGGAATTCCCCAGCTGACCATCGTCACCAAACTGGAATACACCGGTTCTTCCGTGAAAGTGGTTCGTCCGATTGAAGGGGCGCAGCTGGTTATCGAGACGGCTCTGCCCTGCGTGGTGACGGCTCAAAAGGGCCTCAACGAACCCCGCTATGCTTCCCTTCCCGGCATTATGAAAGCGAAGAAAAAACCGGTGGACGTGAAGAACGCCGCGGCATTGGGCATTTCCACGGATGTGAAGGCGAAAGTCGCCAAATTCTCGCCGCCTCCCGCGAGAGCGGCCGGAAAGATTATCTGCGGTGATGACGCTGCGCAGAAAGCTGCTGAACTGGCCCGTTGCCTCAGGGAAGAAGCGAAAGTCATTTAATTAAAAAAAGCGGAGGATAGGAAAAATGGCAAAAGGAATTATGATTGTTGCGGAACAAAGAGACGGCGCTCTGCGTAAAATCAGCTTCGAAATTGCTTCCACGGCCAGAAAGCTGGCTGATCAATCGGGAGACGAAGTCAGCGCCATTCTCCTTGGTTCAGGAATAGAAGGTTTGGCCGCAGAGTTGGCCAAATACGGCGTGGATAAAGTTTTTGTCGGCGACAATCCGGCGCTGGAACCCTATGTGACCGAAGCGCACGCTCAGGTTGCCGCAAAGATCATTAAAGACAACGATCCGGCGGTGGTTTTGTTCGGCGCGTCCGTTCAGGGCAAGGACCTCTCCGCCCGCGTGGCCGCCAAGCTGGCCGCCGGTCTGGCGACGGACTGCACGGATGTGAAAATCGACGGCGGCAAACTGGTTTGCACCCGCCCGATGTATGCCGGCAAGTGCTTCGGTGAAGTCGTCTTCAACGTGGCTCCGGCCATGGCTTCGTTGCGTCCGAATGTTTTCCCGGCGGTGGAAAACGCCAAAGCCGGCGCGGTCACCAAGGTGGACGTCGCCATTGACGCTCCCAAGAGCAAGGTGCTGGAAGTGCAGAAGGACACCAGCGGCAAAGTGGACCTCACGGAAGCCAACATCATCGTATCCGGAGGCCGCGGCATGAAGGGGCCTGAAAATTACGCGATCTTGGAAGAACTGGCCGATCTGTTGGGCGGCACCGTCGGCGCTTCCCGCGCGGCGGTGGATGCCGGTTGGCGTCCCCAGAAGGACCAGGTCGGACAGACCGGAAAGGTCGTGTCCCCCAATCTGTATATCGCCTGCGGCATTTCCGGCGCGATTCAGCATCTGGCCGGTATGAGCTCGTCCAAATACATTGTGGCCATCAACAAGGACGCGGAAGCTCCAATTTTTGCGAAAGCCGATTACGGAGTCGTGGATGATCTCTTCAAGGTTGTTCCGGAATTGACGGCCGCTTGCAGAAAACTGCTGGCGTAAAATAATTCCGGTGATGGCGGCTGCAAACCGCCATCACCGGAAAGTCCATTCGGACGGCATTGACAAACCCATATCAAAAAAACAACCTCATGATTGTGGAGGATCAATGGAACACAACATCAGCCCCATAGGATTAGGAAACGAAGGACGCGAGGTTTTCTGGAATGCCAGCGTAAACGGCCATAGCTTCGAGCCGTGGCTTTTTCTGTTTACGGCTATTGCCTTGGCCATTTTTGCCTACGGCGTCTGGCGCCGCTGGCAGATGTGGAAAGCCATGGGTAAGGAAGAAATCCGCTGGGACCAGATTCCCCTGCGCATCAAATCGTTGATCGTCAACAGCTTGCTGCAGGTCAAGACCTTCAAAGAAGCCTATCCCGGTATCATGCACGGCTTGATATTCTTCGGCTTCTTTGTTCTGATTTTTGGAGCCGCTTTCGATGCCGGGGAGTTCCATATCACGGAACCTTTGTTCAGCTGGGCGTTTTTGCGCGGCAATTTTTATCTGGGATTTTCATTCCTGATGGATCTCTTCGGCTTGCTTGTTTTGATCGGCGTGTTGATGGCCGCTTACCGCCGTTACATTCAGAAGCCGGATCGTCTCGGCTACAAGGGCGAGTCCGACAATCAGGCGGATGACGCGATCGCGCTTCTTTTGATCGGCGGCATCATCGTCACGGGTTTCATCATCGAAGCGCTGCGGATTCACGCCACGATGCTGGAAGGCATCGACGGCAATGGTGCGGTTGTTCCGTCATGGGAAACCTGTTCGTTTGTCGGCTGGGCGCTGGCTTCCGCGTTCAACGGGATGAGCGTCGAAACGGCGAAACTGTGGCATAAAATCATGTGGTGGACGCACACCTTCATCGCGCTGGGATTCATCGCCTATATTCCTTATTCCAGACTGTTGCACATCATCACGACACCCGCCAATCATTTTCTGCTGTCCCTCCGGCCGACCGGTTATCTGGAACCCATCCGCGACTTTGAAAATGCGGAGACTTTCGGGGTTTCGAAACTGGAAGAATTTACTTGGAAGCAGATTTTTGATTCGGACGCCTGCACGAAATGCGGACGCTGTCAGGACGGGTGTCCGGCTTATCTGTCCGGCAAACATTTGTCTCCGAAGAAGCTGATTCAGGATATCAAGACGTACTGGCTGGAGAAGGCGTCGGCGACCGTTGCGGCGAAAGCGTCCAGCGCGCCCGCCGAAGGTGGTGAAGCTTCCGCGCCCGCCGAAGGAGCGGAAGGAGCCGCCCCGGAGAAGGCGCTTATCGGCGATGTCGTCGATCTGCACGCGCTGTGGGATTGCACCAACTGTATGTATTGCATGGAGAACTGCCCCGCTTTGATCGAGCACGTCCCCAAGATTATCGACATGCGCCGCTATAAGGTTTTGACGGAAGCCGATTTCGCTCCCGAGTTGCAGTTGACTTACCGCAATATGGAAAACAACTCCAACCCTTGGGGTGTCGGAGCGCATTTGCGCGCTGACTGGGCGAAAGACCTCGGCGTCAAGACGCTGGCTGAAGATCCCAACGTGGAATATCTCTTTTACGTGGGTTGCTCCGGTTCCTTCGATGACCGCGGCAAGAAAATCGCCGTCGCTTTCGCGAAAGTTCTGCAGGCGGCCGGGGTCAGTTTCGGGATCCTGGGCACCGAAGAAGGCTGCTGCGGTGATTCCGCTCTGCGCGGTGGGAACGAGTATCTCTTCCAGGCGCAGGCGCAGGCCAATATTGAAGTGATGAACGCCTACGGCGTGAAGAAAATCATTGCGATTTGCCCGCACGGCTACAATTGCATCAAGAAAGATTATCCGAATTTCGGCGGAGTTTACGAAGTTTATCACCACACGGAAATCATCGCCGATCTGATTGCCAAGGGCAAAATCAAATTCACCCAGCCGGTACAGGGAACCTTCACGTATCATGATTCCTGCTTCCTCGGCCGCTACAATCAGGTCTATGATCAGCCCCGCTCGATTCTGTCGGCCATTCCGGGCGTCGTGCTGGCGGAAATGGAACGCAACAGATCCAGAAGCTTCTGCTGCGGCGCCGGCGGCGCGAGAATGTGGATGGAAGAACACGACGGCGAACGCATCAACAATATGCGGACGGATCAGGCCATCGCAACCAACGCCTCTACGGTCGCGGTCGGCTGTCCCTTCTGTTTGACCATGATTTCCGACGGCATCAAAGACCGGCAGAAATCGGAATCCATGGTTGCGCTGGACATCGCCGAAATCGTCTGCAAGGCGATGGGTTTGGAAGAAACCAAGGCGCCGGTGGATGTTTGTGCCACGTAACAGCCAAATCAATTTCAAAAAAACCCCGCCCGATTTCGAGCGGGGTTTTTTGTTGCAAAAAACAAAAAAAGTGTTTTAATGTTGATCCGGTCAAGATATAAGCATCAAGAAAAAAGATAAGGAGGGTCCATTTATGGCGGAGAATTCGATTTATTTGAGCAAACCTTGGCTGAAATCCTATGAAAAAGGGGTTCCGGAAAGCATCAATTACGAAAATGTCACGATGCCGGAGTATCTCGAGAAATCAGCGAAAGATTTTCCGAATGATCCGGCGATGGTGTTTGTCGGTTACACGCTGACCTATCGCCAGTTTAAGGACCAGGTCGACCGATTTGCCGCTTGCCTGACGGATTGGGGCATCAAGAAAGGCGATGCGGTGGCGATTCTCCTGCCCAATTCCATTCCGTGCGTCGTGGCTTTTTACGCCATTTTGAAAATCGGCGCCATCGTCGTCATGAACAACCCTCTTTATTCGGATCCCGAACTGGATCACCAGTTCAATGATTCCGGATCCAAAGTGCTGATTACCCTCGATGCCCTGACGGCGCGTATGGTGAATTTGCGGCCCAAAACGAAAATCAAACAAATCGTTTATACGAGCATCGGCGATTTTTTGAATCCTATCAAACGGTTTTTAGGCAAAAAGCTCAAAAAATTTCCTTATGCCGATGTGGCTCCCGCTCCTGATGTCTATCACTGGAAAGAGATCATCGCCAAATACAAGCCCAATCCCCCTCAGGTGCCGTTGACCTTTGACGACATCGCCATGTATCAATACACCGGCGGCACGACGGGAGTTTCCAAAGGCGTGATTTTGACGCACGGAAACTTAAGCAAACAGGTTCAGCAGATTAAAGCTTGGTTTCCCAGCTTCTCCCGCGGCAAAGAAGTCATGCTGGGCGCTCTGCCGTATTTCCATGTTTTCGGCATGTCCACCAGCATGAATCTGAGCGTTTATATGGGGTGGAACCAGATTTTGATTCCCCGGCCGCAGCCCGAACCCCTGCTGGAAGCGATTCGCAAATACCGGCCCACCTTCGCGCCGCTGGTGCCCACCATGTACATCGGCATGCTGAATCACCCCGATTTGAAAAAGACGGATATGAGCTGTATCAAAGGCGCGTTCTCCGGAAGCGCGCCGCTGCCCGTCGAAGTGATCAATGAATTTCAGCGACTGACGGGAACCTACATTTCGGAAGGCTTCGGGATGACGGAAACCTGTCCGGTCACGCACATGAACCCGTTCAAGGGCAAACAAAAAATCGGCAGTATCGGCCTGCCCTGTTCGGACACGCTCGCGAAAATCGTTGATTTGAATGATGGGGTTACCGAGATGCCCATCGGCCAGCCCGGCGAGTTGATTGTGAAGGGTCCGCAGGTGATGAAAGGCTACAAGGGCATGCCGGAGGAAACCGCCAACGTTTTGAAGGACGGCTGGATGTACACGGGCGATATCGCCACCATGGACGAGGAGGGTTATTTCTATATTGTGGACCGCAAGAAGGACATGATTATTTCCGGCGGCTACAATGTTTATCCGCGGGATATTGATGAGGTTTATTACACGCATCCGAAAGTCGCGGAAGCCTGTTCGATCGGCATTCCCGATCCGAAGCGCGGCGAAAATGTCAAGCTGTTTATCGTGCTGAAAGAAGGCGAGACGGCCACCGCGGAGGAAATGATCGAATACGGCAAAACCCGCCTGGCGACCTATAAACTGCCGGTGGAAGTCGAATTCCGCAAAGAACTGCCCAAGAGCACGGTGGGTAAGATTCTGCGCAAGGAACTGCGCGCCGAAGAACTGAAAAAAAGAAAAGGCAATTGACCATCCTTAGAAAAGAGGATCGTTTGATCGATTGAAAAAAATCAAGTAGAGGGAAATCATGGAGTATAAAAACATTCTTTTTAACGTGGAGGAAGGCATCGCGACCGTCACCTTCAACCGGCCGAAGGTGCTCAACGCGATGAATTACGAAGTGATGTCGGAGCTGCTGGATGCCGCGACGGTTTGTGAAAAGGACGACGGCATCCGGGCGCTGATTCTCACCGGCGCGGGGGAAAAGGCGTTTGTGGCGGGGGCGGACATTTCACAGATGCAGGACAGCTCGGTGCTTGAAATTCAGAAGATGATGGAGCTGGGCCACCGCACCTTGCGGCTGATTGAAACCATGCCCAAACCGTCCATCGCGGCGGTCAACGGATTTGCGCTGGGCGGCGGGACGGAAATCGCGCTGGCCTGCGATATTCGGTTCGCGTCGGAAAAAGCGGTGTTCGGCCAGCCGGAAATTCTCATCGGCATCATTCCCGGCTGGGGCGGAACCCAGCGCCTGCCGCGTCTGGTCGGCATGGGCATCGCCAAGGAAATGATTTTGGGCGGCGGCCAGATCTCCGCCCAGCGGGCTTATGAAATCGGTCTGGTCAATCGGGTGTGTCCGCCGGAAAAATTAATGGAGGAAGCCCGGGCGTTCGCGCTCAAGCTCGCCAAACTGCCGCCGTTTGCGCTGAAAATGGCCAAGAACGCGATGAACTACGGCTTCGACATGTCGCTGGACAATGCCAACAAACTGGAAATCAGCTGCATCGCGCAGTGCTTCAGCACGCAGGATCAGAAAGAAGGGATGAAGGCGTTTCTGGAAAAAAGAAAACCGAATTTTATCGGTAAATGAAATTCAAGATTCAGCGCTCCAAACATCCGGAGCGCTGAATCTTTTTATGACAAGTCTTCGGCGGTCATTTTCGCACGCTTTTTCCAAAGAGGCATCAAACGTGAAGAAGGAATGGCTCCTAACGTTCGGGATTGTGGTCTTCACCGCTTTTGTAACGCTGGGCACAATCCGATTTTTCGCTCCGCATCTTTTGGGCGTCAGCAAGGATTTGCAGCTGGTCCGGGTCGCCAAAAAAGTGCCGCCGTTTTTCGACAACGTGTTCAGAAAGCAGGATTACGAAAGCGCCGAATTGACTGTTCAGGATCCCTTCATCAAGCGCGGCCGTCCCCTGTTTAACGCGGAATTCGGCGTGGGACAGGGGCCTCATGACATTTTGGGATTCCGCAACCGGGCGGTTCCCAATGCGGCGGATGTGGTCGTCATCGGGGACAGCACGACCTACGGCTACAATGTCATTTTAGCCCAAAACTGGCCGAGCCGGATGCGGGAAGCGCTGGGGCGCAAAAGGCCGATGGTTTACAACATGTCGGTGGCCGGATGGGGCGCCGCCGAGTATCTGGCGATTTTCGACAAGGCGCTGGTGTTTCGCCCCCGGGCCGTTGTCGTCGCGTTTCATTCCGGCAATGACCCGCTCGAAACATTTCAGCAGGCTTACGGGAATCCGTATTACGCGCTTCTGCAGACCGCTTCCGGTTTGAAAATGGAAGACATCCCCCGGGTCGCGTATCCCCCGCCGAAATCCGATTGGTGGCCGGTGAAGTTCAAAGACGGCGTCTCTACGATCTTTACGCCGAAACTGCGCCTTTTGACGGCCAACCAAAAGCACCCGGTGATTCAGGCGGGCTGGGACGGCATGGCAAAGGCGGCGCGGGTCATGGGCAGGCTGGCGCGGGACCATCACGTGAAGCTTGTTTTCACCGTGATTCCCACCAAAGAGTTGGTTTACGCGGACAAGGTGGCGCAAGAAGGACTCGTGCCGCCGGAAGATTACGCGTCGCTGGTTCGGGATGAAAGCGAAAACATTCTGCGGTTCAGACGCGAACTGGAAAAGATTCCCGGCGCCGTCTTCGTGGACGTGGTCGCGCCCTTGCGGGAAGCGGCCAAGCGGGCGACGCCTCTTTATCCCGAAGATATCAACAGCCACCCGGCGGAAGCGGGATACGAAGTAATCGGCCGCGCCGTCGCGGCTCAGATGGCTCCTTTGCTTCCCGAACCTCTTGAGGGATTAGTGGAACTCCGCAGGGACCGCCAAGCGCCCAGGATTTATCTGTTGCGCGACGGCAAAGCTTGGTTTGCGCCGTCCAAGGATATTCTCCGCCGAAACGGATGGATGTTGGAGAATATCCGCTCCATAGCGGAATCAGAAATCACGCGCTTTGAGCTCGCGGGCCGCGTGGACAAGGTTGATCCGGCGCGCTTCGGGCCGCGTTGATCCGTTTTCCCTCCGCAGGCTTTTGGGCCCTGCTTGACTGAAGTTTTCGCCAGGCCTTTCAGCAGGAGACGATTTCAATCAGCGACGGGTCGTAATCCTCCGGTTTTTCGTATCCCAGAAGATTCAAAAGCGTCGCGGCGATATCGGAGAGGCCTTTTTCCTTGAGGTCCGCCATCCGGTATTCGCCCCTGTATTGGGGATCGTAAATGACAAAAGGAACGGGGTTGAGCGTGTGGGCGGTTTTGACGGACTTTTTTCCTTTTTTGTCTATCGTGAACATCTCGTCCGCGTTTCCGTGATCCGATGTGACCACGGCGATGCCGTCCAGATCCCGGATCACGTCCAGCAGCTTGCCGACGCACTGATCCACCGTTTCCACCGCGATGACGGCGGCTTCCATCACGCCGGTGTGGCCGACCATGTCGCCGTTGGGGAAATTAATTCTGCCGAATCGGTAGCCGCCGTTTTTGAGCAGTTCGATGGTCTTGGCGGTTATTTCGGCGGCTTTCATCCGCGGGGCTTTGTCGAACTCGATTTTGTCCGAGGGAATTTCCACGTAGGTTTCGAGAGACGGGTCAATATAGCCGGAGCGGTTTCCGTTCCAAAAATACGTGACGTGCCCGTACTTCTGGGTTTCGGACACGGCGAACGTTTTGATTTTTTCCGCGCACAAATATTCGCTGATCACGCGGTCGATCGCGGGCGGCAAAACGAGAAAATTAGGCGGGATATGGGCATCCCCGTCATACTCCATCATGCCCGCGTAGAAAATATCCGGAAGCGGCCCCCGGTCGAATTCGGAAAAATCTTTTTCCGTGAAGGCCCGCGAGATCTGGATGGCGCGGTCTCCCCGGAAGTTGAAAAAGATGACGGCGTCGCCGTCGCGAATGGGGCCGACGGGGTTTCCGGAACCATCCACCACGACGAACGAAGGCAGATACTGATCCGTCGCCTGCGGATCTTCCGCGTAAAAAGTCCTGACGGCTTCCGCCGCCGACGCGAACTTTCGGCCCCTGCCCAAAACATGGGCTTCCCAGCCGCGCTTGACGATATTCCAATCGGAGTTGTAGCGGTCCATGGTCGTCGTCATCCGTCCGCCGCCGGAGGCGATGGCGTAATCCAGATGTTTTTCCTCGGATATTTTCTTTAGTTTTTCTTCCGTGGGCGTCACGTAATTGAGCGCCGTGCGCTCGCCCACGTCGCGCCCGTCGAGAAGCGCGTGGATTCGGAGTCTGGGGAAATTCAGTTCGGCGCACCGGTCTATCAGGATGAAAAGATGGTCGATGTGCGAATGCACGTTGCCGTCCGACAAAAGACCGATGAAATGAACCGTTCCGCCGTTTCGGGCCCGATTGGCGATGGTCTTCCACGCGTCTGTTTGAAAAATCGCCCCGGTCTTGAGGGCTTTGTTGACGAGGCGCGCGCCCTGGTCGAAGACGCGGCCGGCGCCGATGGCGTTGTGTCCGACCTCGCTGTTGCCCATGTCCTCGTCGGAAGGCAATCCGACGGCCGTGCCGTGCGCCTTCAGTTGCGTGTACAAATCGGACTTGAACAATTGGTCGAGATGGGGCGTGCGGGCCAGATAAACGGCGTTGGATTCGTCGTGTTTGCCGATGCCGATGCCGTCCATGATGATCAGCAGCAACGGCCCTTTTCTGCCGGTGAAGGAATTGAGTTTGTTGAGATGTAAAGACATGGCCGGACATCCTCCTGTTTGTCATCGCCACTTTATCGGAAAAAAGGTTTTGCGGTCAAGAAAAGAAATGCATCCGGTCAAAAAGCGCTTCGGTCGCACGGTAAATGGCCGAGCCAAATACCCAAGGCCGTTTTTGAAAAACCTTCTGGCATGATGGGCCGGATTCTGGTAAAGGTGGCGTCAAGACGAAACCATCATAGGAGCGTATTTGACGTGATGAGGGATCCCCAAGGAAAATCATCTCCGATCAATTATTTTCTGAATTCCTCCAAAGTTTTCGGAGTGTATGTCGTCGAGTTTGCCTTGAAATCCGCTTTGCTGGCCGCGGGGATCGGGGCGTATCTCTGGGCTCCGGAAAAGCTCGATGTCCACTCGCAATTCGGTTTCGGCGCGGGATTGAGCTTGATCAATTTGACCTGGGTGCTGATCTTTTTGAGCATGCTGCAGAAATTTTTTCCTCAGGCGCTCACCAGCATCGGCAGCCGCAAACAGTTCCGGGAGCTTTTTCATCTTCCCTCCGTGGAAAAGTTTTTGGGAAAGGACCTCGCGGATTTGAGCGATGATGTTTTCAGCACGAATTTTTTCAAGGGCAGCGAAAATTACAAAATTCTGCTGGAAGAAAAGCGGGCGTTGAACCGGGGGGCGCTGTTGGTCTTGCTGGCGTGGTGCGCGCTCAATTTGTTGATCGGCGTTTTGTATTTCACGAAAGTCATTGATCAGGGCGTGCTGGTGCTCGTCAGCATGTTTTACTTTTTGGCTGATATGATTTGCGTGCTGATTTACTGCCCCTTCCAGAAAATTTTCATGAAAAACCGCTGTTGCGTGACCTGCCGGATTTTCAACTGGGACAGCATGATGATTTGCACGCCGCTTCTGTTTATCCCCAGCTGGTTTTCTGATACGCTTTGCGCTGTGGCGCTCGTTATCCTGATTCGCTGGGAAGTCGTTTTCAACCGCCATCCCGAAAGATTCAGCGAGCGTTTCAATCTGAATTTAAGATGCGTCGGATGCCGGGAAAAGCTCTGCCGGATGAAGCATCAAGAAACTTCAGAAAAAGGGCCCGCCTAAAAAAACGGATTCAAAAAGAGGGCGGATCGTTCCGCCCCCTTTTTTGACCGTTGTTCCCTTCCGTTTTAAACGCGTTCCAGAATCATGGACATACCCTGCCCGCCGCCGATACACAGTGACGCCAAGCCGCGTTTGAGATTTTTCTTCTTCATCTGCATCGCCAGCGTGTAGGTGATGCGGGCGCCGGAACAGCCGATGGGGTGGCCGATGGCGATGGCGCCGCCGTTGATGTTGCAGCGCTCGATGTCGATGTCCAGCTCTTTCAGGCAGGCCAGCGCTTGAACGGCGAAGGCTTCGTTGAGTTCAAAGAGATCAATGTCTTTTACGGTCAAATGAAGTTTTTTGAGCAGCTTGCGCGTGGCCGGAATCGGTCCCAATCCCATATAGGCCGGATCCACGCCGCCGCTGGCAAAGCCGGCGATTTTGGCCAGCGGAGTGAGCTTGAGTTCCTTGGCTTTTTCCGCGCTCATCACCACCACGGCCGTCGCGGCGTCATTGATTCCGGAAGCGTTGCCGGCCGTCACCGTGCCGTCTTTCTTGAAAACCGTAGGCAGCTTGCTCATTTTTTCCAGAGACGTATCCATCGGCCGTTCGTCCACCTTGAAGATTTTGGGATCGCCTTTTTTCTGGGGAATGACGACCGGCACGATTTCATCGGCCACCGCGCCGGAAGCGTTGGCCGCGCGCGCCCGCTGGTGACTGCGGAAGCCGAATTCATCCTGTTGTTCGCGGGAAATTTTGTAAAGCGCGGCGATGTTTTCCGCGGTCACGCCCATGTGGTATCCGTTGAAGATTTCGTAAAGCCCGTCATAAACCATCAAATCGGTAATTTGGGAAAAGGGCATGCTCATGCGGTATCCCCAGCGGGCCTGCGGGACGGCAAAGGGAGCGCCGCTCATCACTTCCATTCCGCCGGCGACGACGATTTGAGCCTCTCCCGCCGAAACGGCCTGAGCGGCCAGAGCGATCGCTTTCATGCCCGAAGCGCACACCTTGTTGACCGTGAAGGCGTTGGTTTCTTCCGGAAGACCCGCGAAGATGCAAGCCTGACGGGCGGGATTCTGACCCTGTCCTCCCTGCAGGACGTTGCCCATGATGACTTCGTCAACATAAACAGGCGTGAGAGATGCATCGTAATCATAATGTTTTTTGTTGATGTCCGTCATTTCAAAGCTGCCCAAAGCGTTGGGGCGGCAGCTTTTGATGAAATCATCGGTTGACGGCCTAAGTCCGGCGCGCTTGAGCGCTTCCTTGATGACCAAGGCTCCGATATCAACGACCTTGACGTCTTTCAACGAGCCGCCGAACTCGCCCACGGCTGTTCTGGCGCCGCTGACAATGACTACTTCTTTCATATTCGACTCCTTTCATGTTTAAAAATATTTTGAAACACGTTTTTGTGTTCTTCCCCATGATTTCCGACGCATTAGAACAAGGTGTAGATAAAGGGCGACACGGCCGTGCCTTCCGCCAGAAAAATCAGCGCGCCGAGGATCAGCAGAAACAAAATCACGGGAAGCAGCCACCATTTTTTTCTGACTTTCAAAAAATCCCATATTTCCTTGATGTCCGAAAAGATGCTCATGGGTCCTCCCTTGGATTAAAACAATCGTTCGTAATCCTCTTTCGCCCGGGCAACGCTGTCTCGGGCCCTCCAGTAACTCGTTGCGGTTTTGTCCATTTTCAAATCCAGAAATTCTTTGCCGGAGATTCTGGCGCTCCAACCCAGAGGGGTGACGATCAGATAAAACAGAATCGTCAGGATGACCCTCGTCACGACGAATCCCAAAGCCGCCGCGAAGCTCATCCAGATTTTGTGGAGACCTTTGAGCGCGGCGGGAAAGATCAGGCCCGTCAGGTAAAAAACGGCTGCAATCAGAAAAACGCAGAAAGCGCAAGCGCCGTGCTTCCGGAACAGGAAGAGCCCGGCAAGGGTGAAAACGACGCCGAAAGTGACGCCGAATTTCCTGAGTTCGGATGCATCCTGCCGGATGTTTTTGATCTCTTCGCGAAACGATCCGTCAGTCATTTTTGAACTCTTCCATCCAGGCGATGTCTTCTTTGAGCGGTTTTTGATCTTCCTTGTTCAGCAGATAATTGCCCATGATCAGATAGTCCATATTGGTTCTCATAAAACACAAATAAGCGTCCCGGGGCGTGCAGACAATCGGTTCTCCGCGGACGTTGAACGACGTGTTGATGACCGCGGGGCAGCCGTATTTTTTTTCGAAGGCGGCGATCATGGCATAAAACAGGGGGTGGCTTTCTTTCGTGACGGTCTGCACTCTTGCCGAATCATCAACGTGTGTTACCGCCGGTATGCTGGAGCGGACGACGCGCAATTTAGCCAAGCCGGTGAGAGCTTTTTCTTCTTCCGTCGGCTCCCTGCGGATGCTTTCCCTGACGGGAGCGACTATTAGCATGTAGGGGCTTTCCCTGTCAATCGCAAAGAGATCGGAAGCCCTCTCCGCCAGCACGCTGGGCGCGAAAGGACGGAAACTTTCCCGGAATTTGATTTTCAAGTTCATGATTTCCTGCATCCGGGGGGAACGGGCGTCGCCGATGATTGAACGGGCGCCCAACGCGCGCGGCCCGAACTCCATCCGGCCCTGGAACCAGCCCACCGTTTTTTCGCCCGCGATCAGGTCGGCGACGCGGCCCGGCAGTTCTTCAGGGGAAAGCTCCTTGAAGGGGATTTCGTTCTGTTGCAGGTAACGCAGGATTTCGTCATTGCCGTAGGCGGGACCGAGCAAGGCGGCTTTCATGAAATCCTTTTTGCCGTCTGCCTGCCGCTTTTGGTCCAGGTACTGGTACCAGGCAAACAAAGCCGCGCCGAGAGCGCCGCCCGCGTCGCCTGCCGCGGGTTGTATCCAGATGTCATCAAAAGGACCTTCGCGCAATATCCGGCCGTTGCCCACGCAGTTGAGCGCCACCCCTCCCGCCAGACAGAGGTTCTTTTGGCGCGTTTCCGCGTGAATATGGCGGGCCATGCGCAGCATCGCTTCTTCCGTCACGTCCTGAATCGAGCGGGCCAGATCCATGTGTCTTGGAGTAATCTCGCCTTCCGGTTTGCGCGGCGGCCCGCCGAAGAGTTTGTCGAATTTCCTGTTCGTCATGGTCAGGCCGGCGCAGTAGTCGAAATACGCCATGTTGAGTTTAAAGGAGCCGTCTTTTTTCAGATCCATTAATTCCGTAAGGATCAGCTCCCGGTATTGGGGTTCGCCGTAGGGTGCCAGTCCCATCACTTTGTATTCGCCGGAATTGACCTTGAATCCCAGATAGTAGGTGAAGGCGGAATAAAGAAGTCCCAAAGAATGCGGGAAGTGAAGTTCGGCCAGCATCCGAAGGCGGTTGTTGCTTCCAACGCCGTAACTGGTGGTGGTCCATTCGCCGACGCCGTCAATCGTCAGAAACGCCGCTTCGGCAAAGGGTGAAGCAAAAAAGGCGGCGGCGGCGTGCGATTCATGATGTTCCGGAAAAATGATTTTGCCGTCATAGGCCAGTTGTTTTCTGATGAGGTTCCGCATCCATAATTTTTGTTTCATCCAAAGGGGCACGGCCGTCAAAAAGGATTGAAGGCCGGATGGCGCGAAGGCAAGATAGGTTTCCAAAATACGCTCAAATTTCAGGAGGGGTTTTTCGTAAAAGGCGACGTAGTCCAGCGCGTCTGAACGGATGCCGCCCTCCGCAAGACAGTAACGGATCGCGTTTTGAGGAAAGGAAAAATCGTGTTTCTTGCGGGTGAAACGCTCCTCCTGCGCAGCGGCGATGATTTCGCCGTCACGCACCAGACAGGCCGCACTATCGTGATAAAATGCCGATATCCCCAAAATATTCATGATCCGACCGATGCGTCAAAACGCGGTTCCTTGATAGCATATTCGGAAAATGATTAAAACACCAATGTTTAACGCCTTTCCGAACGGTCCGATTGAGGCAATTCGGCCTTTTATTTTTGCTTGCCAGCGTCGGTCTTTTCATCTATAATCCGCCGCAAAACCAATCAGGCGGCGCAATGATTTTTGTTGCCGGAAGCAAGAAATGAATCAACTGATTTTCATGAAGGAGGAAAAAATGAGAAAAGTATGGATCGCGATGATGATGGTCTTGTGTTTGGGCGTTGCGACGTCTTTTGCGGCGCCGCTGAAGGTCGGGGACAAGATGCCCGACTTCAAGCTGAAAGACGCGCTGGAAGATAAAGAATACAGCTTAAGTTCCTCCGAATACGCCAACAAGGTGGTTTACATCGTTTATGCGAGCTCCAGTTCCGCGGACGACAATGACCACGTCACCGCCGCGCTCAACGCCAATCCGGATATTATTCGACTGAAGAGCGAGAAGAAATATATAGGATTGGGAATCGGGAATCAGAAAGACAGCCCCGTGCCGAATTTCATGATCAAGATGATTTCCAAACGCAAGCAGAAAACCAGCGGCGCGGTGATTCTGCTGGATCCGGATTTTACCATCGGCAACGCCCTGGGTCTGGCGTCGCCGCACAAAGGCGCCGTGTCGGTTCTGGTGGATAAGAACAGAATCATCCGCTACATTTACGACGGCAAGACGCCTGACGAAAATATTCCGAAGATTATTGAATTGATCAAAACGTATTCTGAGTAGGGAAGATTATTTTATCAGCCTCTCCCCCTCAATCGCCCGCGCGGGTTATTGAGGGGGAGAGGTTTATTCGGAAAATTTCATTTGAGGAGATTGTTTTCGAAATGGAGAGCCCATGGCGGTGATTATCGACGGCAATAAAACAGCGCGTGAAATTCTTGAGGAGATTCGCCGAAAAACAGCGGCGATGAAAGATCGCGAGGGCCGCGTGCCCGGCTTGGCCGTTGTGCTGGTCGGTGAGGATCCGGCGTCGAAAGTGTATGTCGGGAGAAAAGCCAAAGCCTGCGCGGACGTCGGCTTTCTCTCCCGTGAATTTAAGCTTCCCGCCGATACCCCGGAAGAGCGGCTGCTCGGGATTATCCGCGAATTGAATGACGATCCGCTGATTCACGGCATCCTCGTCCAACTGCCCCTGCCCCAGCATATTTCGACGGAAAAAATCATTGCGGCCATTGATCCGCATAAGGATGTGGACGGATTTCATCCCTATAATGTCGGCGGTCTGCTCTCCGGCACGCCGCTTTTTGTCCCTTGCACGCCCCGCGGCATCATGGAGTTGATTTCCCGTGCGGGCATTGATTTGAAAGGCAAGGAAGCCGTCGTGGTCGGGCGCAGCAATATTGTCGGCAAGCCGATGGCGCTTTTGCTTTTGGCGCAACACGCGACAGTCACCATTTGTCATTCCAGAACAAAAGATTTGCCGGCCGTGACCCGACGGGCGGATGTGCTGGTCGCCGCCATCGGCAGACCGAAAATGATCAAGGCCGATATGGTGAAGAAAGGTGCGGTGGTGATTGATGTGGGCGTGAATCGCCTCGAAAACGGAAAACTCGCCGGGGACGTGGATTTTGACGACGTCGCTCCCCAAGCGTCTTTTATCACGCCGGTGCCGGGCGGTGTCGGTCCGATGACCATCGCGATGCTGATGCAAAACACGTTCGATGCAGCGGTGAAGATCTCCTGACAACAACGTTTTTTTGTCAAACATGCGTGGGTCGTCGTTGAATGACTTTTCGTGGCTGTAATGATTTTCCGAAAGTTCCTCAGAGGATAATCTTTGGAACAAAATCCGCCATTGTTAATTTTTTTCATTGGAGGGGAAAACGGTCGTGGGGGGGGGCGTCTTGGCCGCCAGCGGTGACAGTCGTTATTCCGGCATTCAATGCGTCTTGGTCTCTTCCATTGCTTTTTGACTGTCTTGACCGGCAAATATTTCGGGATTTCGAAGTTATCTTCGTTGATGACGGCTCAACGGATGGAACGGGGGCTTTGCTCGATGCATATGCGGCTACCAGAAGTCACGTCAAAGTGATTCATCAAGCCAATGGGGGCCCCGGGAAAGCGCGCAACGCCGGCATGGACATGGCGGCGGGGGATTATGTTCTTTTCATTGATGCCGATGACGCCGTTTCAATCCACCACATCGGAGATTTGCACGATCTTGCCGTTTCTCTTTATTTGGATGTCGCCATGTGCAGCGGGTGGCGTTTCCGCGAAACGCCCGGTGACTGCGACAGCGAACCACTTGTGACCCGAGCGTGGCCGCAGATGGCGATGTCGGGAATCGAGTGGTTTACATTGACCTTTAATGAAGGAGAATGGTGGGGTTATCCTTGGATGACCTTGATACGCCGGGACTTCCTTCGGCGGGAAGCGATTCGTTTTGCCGAAGGCACCCTCTTGGAGGACGTTTTGTGGAATGCGCTGGTGCAGTCGAAAGCGACGCGTGTGGCATACACGCCAAAGCAAAGTTATTATTACCGCAAAACACCCGGATCGCTCTTAAATGACGGAACGCTTGCCGCAAAACTAAAAAGAATAAACTCGTATGTCGCCTTGACCAAGGAGCTTTGGCGGATGGCAGATGCAAATACAGGAGAGGTCTCTGTGCTATACAGAAGGCTGGCGGCTTATGAAGGTCGGATCCTTTTGGCCTGCCTCGCGGAGCTTGGTTCTTTAAGAAAGCGAATTGCCGTTTCGCGGGAATTGTTTCATCAAAAATTCCTGGCTCGGCTTTTCCGTGAGGTGGAAATAAAATCGCATCGGAAAAGAATTGCCCGGGCGTATTTTTTTGCTTTGTTGGGGGAAATGGTTTGGCGCCTTGACGAAAATAGAGGCCACGCCGATTTCTCTTAATGATTTTTGATTCTTCTTTTACAGGGGCGAGCTTTGCCGAAAAATGCGTCCATCATTTACGATGCCGTCATGTGTGTTTCCGCGCAGCATAAAGACCTTGCGTTGAAAGCCATACGGTCGTTGCATGTATTTGCCCAACCTAGAAAAGTCTTTGTGATGACGGCGCGGCAAAATTTCACCTTCTTTCAACAGAAATTGGATGATCGCTTTCCCATCTGTCTTTTGGATGAAGATGGCGTTATTGAAGAGGTCAACTTGCGCCGTCTTCAAGATTATTTCTCGCGAAGCCTTGGGAACGCCCAAAGAAGCGGCTGGTATTTTCAGCAATTTCTGAAAATGTCCGCATGTCGTCTTCCGGAGGTGGCACCGTACTATTTGGTTTGGGATAGCGACACGATTTTGCTGCAGCCGCTGGATTTTTTCGACGAGAAGGGAAACGTTTTGATCAATCCCAAGACGGAATACCACCGGCCGTATTTCGAAACGATCAGAACATTACTGAACATCGAAAGGCAAGTCGGCTTTTCGTTTATCTCGGAGCATTTGATGATCAAGAAGCCATATATGCAAGAACTCCTCGACCATTTGACGGCGGTATCTTCAGGGAAAAAGTCATGGGTTGAAACCCTTTTGGATGCCGTTCCGCGTCACGCTTTGGGCGGTTCGGGATTCAGTGAATTTGAAACCTACGGAAATTTTATTGCTTATCGATATCCGGACAGCTTTCGATGCCGGCCCCTCAAATCGATTCGCTACGGCGCCTGGCATTTTGGAACAAATCCCAGCAAATTTGATATTTTTAGTTTGATGTTGCTGGGGTATGTTTTTGCGTCTTTTGAAACCTGGCAATCGGAATCAAAAAAGCGAATCGCCCTGAAGAAAATCTTATCCAAGATGGTTTATTCCACCTGTCATCTGTGCGGCGGCGTCACAACGCGTTACTCCAAGATGATCGAGGCTGCGTCTCAAATCTGCGGTGAGTGAAAAAACGAAGCCCTTATGTAAGGACGGGGGTGATGGCTTTACCGACGGCCGGTTCAGGGTTGAAGGATGCCCAATAAATGAAACACTTTGGAGAAGCGGTTTTCCCAGGTATGCTCTTTTAATGAGCGTTCATACCCTTTTTTTCTTATGGCTTCCGCCTCTTCCGGGTGCGCCAGGTAGCGCCGAATTTTTTGAATAAGATCCTGGGTGCCGGAATACGTCAAGATTTCTTCTCCCACTTTGAAAAATCTGTGCAGTTCGGGATGATCCTCCGTAAGATACAGACCTCCGCTCATGGGGATTTCAAAATCGCGCCCTTTGAGACAGAATGTTTCCGGATGGCCTTCCACGCCGCCGAACCCCAGATTGATGCGGCTGCGGGAATACAGTTTGACCATTTCATCTATCGCCAATGGTCCGTTGGGCCAGCCGAAACCATAAACCGTTACCTCAATGCCATGACGGATGAGCTCCTGAATGACCGCAGCACGATTGCCATAACACTGGCCGACGAATGATACGTCAATGGTTTTTTCCAGCGGATAGGGTTTGTGGATGTCCGGATTGGCTCCTTCCGGCAGATAAATCGGCCGCGCGCCCTCCACGCAATATTTCACGAGCGCGTCCTGAGTGCTTGTCCAGCACAAATCGAAACAGCGACAGATGTCGCGGGCGCCGAAAGCGCGACCGGAACGAACTTTACCGACGAAGTGTTCCTTGTCATTGAGGGCCAGATTGATCATCGGCACGCCGAAGGACCGCAGAGCCAGCAAGCTATCCGGTTCCACCCATTCGCCGGAAACGTACATAAAGATCACGTCCGCCGGTTCTTCCGCCATCCAAGTTCTGATTTTTTCAACGAGCGCCTTATTCATGAGCGCTTTGTTTTTCTTCTGCCGCTTTTTATCTTGGAGGCTGAAATCCTCGAACCAGTCATAGTGACGAACCGGACCGAATTTGGCGAGAGCTGGTCGGAGTGAATAATTCTCCCAGTTGTAATGATGGTAAATCGCGATGCTTCGCAGCTGGCCTTTCGGTTTGGAAGTCAGCCGCGGAAACGCCTCGCGTAATTGGCGGCGCAGTTCATCGTCGCCGGGCACGGTCAGATTCATTTTCCTGAATTTCTTTTGATAAAAGAGCTGTTCCCGTTTCAGCCGCCGGCTGTTTTGCCAGAATCGAAAACGCCGGCGATATTTCTTCAGAGGGTCGTTCATCCTGATTTTCTTATCGTGTAGAGGCGTGCGCCGTTGGATTTATCCAGGCGGCTGTTCATCATGTTCAGCACATGTCCAGCGTCGAGGGCCGGAACGGAAAATTTTTCAGCGACGTCTTGGCAAATCATCAAGGCTCCGACGCCCGCGCCGACAAGGCACAAATCCGTTTTTGAGTTTATTTGGCTCAAAATATCTTTTTTTATTTTTTCCCACCGGGTGGCAACGTATTCCCGTGGGATTTCGACAAAGGTCAATGCCGGTTGGCTGTTTAGCTGACCGAACCAGTTCCGGCAGTTTGTTTCATTGAGATCGGAATTCAAGATACAAAGATTCCGCCCGTCAACCGCCGCGGCAAATTCGGGGGAACTCAAATACGCGTAGACCGCGTAAAACGGTATATAATTGTCCGGCGTCAAACGGATGCCATGTTCAAGCAGAAAGTCCAAAAAGTCCGCGGCGGTGCAGTCATGTTTTTTCTTTTTGAAGAAAAACAGATTTTCAGGAGGTCTTTGGCAGTTGCCGGGGAAGACCAAGGGGGCGAAAAGTCCATCGCGCGCCAAAGCCTCAAGCGCCATGAGGTGTTCGGGGATGACTTTTCGAATCGTCTCCGCAGATTCCGCCTGACGATAAAGGCCATTGCATTCCAGACTGAGGCGGTAAAACGCGTATTCTCCATCGGCAAAACGAACGACCGGAAACGCAAGCCGATTTTGCAAGGCGGCCGCGAGGCGCTGGTGCAACAGCTGAAAATACTGATCGCCGGAGGATACCGTATTGGCGAACAGACAGCACTCCTCGCATAAAATTTCCGGGGAGACCCGGCGGGCGACCGCCTCGTTGTCGATACCGGTGATGACCAAACGGTCAAATCGAAATTGCCGGTGGTAAATCAATTCTTCAAGGTAGCGTGTTTTTTGCAAAAACCCTCCCTCGTTTTTTCATTTCCTATCATAAATGGAACGTTTTTTTCCAGTATCCTTTTTACGAAGTACAAAGGGTCGTTTTCATTTCACTGAAATTTCCCGCGTCCGGTCAGTCACAAAAAAATTTATGATCGGCCGGTTTCGGGCGACCGCGTCATCTCCAGGACGAAGCGATAACAATGCGCTTTGTAGGCGTGCGCTTTGCGGTTCCGAGCAAAGGGATAACTCAAGGCAAGCGTCAACAGGCGGTACAACGCTTTGATCCGCTGCGCACGCCGGATCCGGGCGATTGTCCGCGGTTGGTAATGCTTCCTGTAAAACAAGTATTCCGCCTTAAGTTTCTTTTCGAAGACTGATGTTTCCGGCGTGTTGATTTCGCTTTGGCCGCTCCAGTGGAAGACTTCCGCTTCTGCAATATATCCTATTTCAAAGCCCGTTTCCCTGATGCGCCAAGCCAGATCCTGATCTTCCCCGTAAAGAAAAAAATCTTCATCGAAGCCGCCCACGGTTATCATTAAGTCCCTGCGGGCAATCATGAATGCGCCCAAAACGCAAGCGATTTTCCCCGGCAGGTGGGCTGTCTCACCGGAGGCATATCTTTCCCCCGGATAACAGTAGGAGACTGAATCTTGTAGCGTTCCGTCAGGATTGAGAATTTTGGCACCGGCCAGTCCGATTTCTTGATGGGCGTCCATAAATTCGACGGCCTTTTGCAGAGTGTCCGGCTTGATTTGCGTATCGGGATTAAGAAAAACAATATAACGCCCGCTGCAGCGTTTCAAGGCTTGGTTGTTGGCGGCGCCAAAGCCTTTGTTTGTATCGTTGACAATCAGGGTGGCCTCGGGAAAATGATCAGCGACGAGCTGTGCGCTCTGATCCGCCGAACAATTGTCCACCACGAAGATTTCTTTTGCGACACCCTTTGAAGCGCGCAGCGAATTAAGGCATCCTTCTAGAAGGGCGGCGGTGTTGTATGAAACAATAATGACCGAAACATCCATTTTTAGCGTTTACTTTCGTTTTTAAGTCATTGGTTTGTCGCTTGCCAATATTTCTTCATAAATGGCCGCATACTTGTTCGCGACGGCCGCCCAGCTGTTTTGTTTTGCCGTTTCTTGAGCGGAGACGGAAAATTTTTCGCAGATTTTTTCGTCAAGCAGAAAAGCCATTTTGGCGGCGACATCATCGGCGTCAGCGGTCTTGTGGACGATGAATCCGTTTTCATTTTCCTTGACGATGTCTTTGGCTCCCACGCGGCTGCTGATGATGACCGGCAGACCCGCCGCCATCGCCTCCAGAACGACCATCCCGAAGGTGTCGAATTTAGACAGCATGATGAAGAGATCGCCGGCCAGATAAATCTGGATGAGTTTTTCCTTGCTCAAGGGCCCTGTAAAAATGACATCGGACGCAAAGCGGTTTTCATTCGCCATCTTCCGATATTTGTTTATGTTGCCCTTGCCGACCACGACCAATTTGAATTTTTTCTGTTGAGCTTTTAATTTCGCCAGCGCCGACATAATCTCGTCCAGACCCTTGATTTCAAAATTCATGGATACAAAAACGATGACGGGTTCCGCGGAATTGATGCCGAATTCCTCGCGGATATGGCGGCGCACATCTCGCCTGTCGAATTTTGAATAGTCCGCCGGGTCGATTCCCGGAGGGATCACCAAAACCCTTTCCGGGTCGATGGGATATTCCCGCAAGAAGATATCTCTGGCCAAGGTGGACACCGCGATAAATTTTTTGCAGTTGCCTTCATAAACCATTTTTCTTTCAACCCAATCCGTCGCGCGGTCAAACAGGCTCATGGTCTTTTGTCTGACGTGGTGGACCCAGTATCGATGAGGGATGCCGTGCATCGTGAAAAGATCGGCGGCGAAAATTCGTTCGTGGCTGTGGATGAGGGAGAAACGGCCGTGCTCAATGCGCTTTTTTGAACAATAGGCGAAACTGGGCGTTGTTAAAAACTTGGGGAAAGAAATGATCGGCGCCTTATGGAATTGCACGGAGGGTGACGTCCGCCAGCGGTTCGCCACGACGTGGAACGTATAAGGTGTCTGGTCAACGAGCCTCTTTGTCAGTTCCGCGGCGAATTGCTCCGCGCCGCCGGTCAGTCCATATTTGGGTATGATCACCGCGATTTTTTTCATAAGGGTCCGGAAGATCGCTTTTCTCTGTTCAAGTTTGCGCCGGCGGCCGATCGTCATGGGCGATTTGCCATAAAATATTAATCATGGCCAACATGGTGTAGAAAACGACGGCTTTGGGTCCGAAAGTCGTATCCGCGAATAAAGCGGGGATCATGAAGGAAAGGAGACAGGCGGCAAGGCAGAGAGACCAGGACCGAAAGAAGTCATCTTTCGCCGTTTTGAAGATTTTCCAGAGCATGCCCGACGATACCGCGATAACGGATAAAAACAAGAACAAACCGATGACGCCGGTGCGAACGGCAACATCCATCAGTGTGTTGTGGGGAGAAACGACGATTTTCTTTTTTTGCTGATATGGCGTCGGCAGCTGGCGGTTGAATTTCTGCAAATCAAGCACGCGTTCGTTGCCGTAAGTTTGCATGCCGAAACCGATCCCCATCAGCGGAAAACTTTTAATGACTTCCAGCGTCAGACGATTGATTTTTATTCGCAGATCTTTTGTATACGCGTTGGGGTCCAGTGTTCTTTCTTTTAGTCCCGGCGTGATGAGCAATAACGACGCGGCAAGGAGGGCAAGAATCAGCGCGTTCTTTTTGTCGAAGAACCCCATGATCATCAAGCCGGCAAGCAGACCGAACAGAGAGCCTCTGGACTGCGTCAAAAACGTTGTCATCAACATCACCAGGAGGCAACTCAAGATGAATATGGTGTAGGGGGCGCTGACTTTGTTACGAAGAAAATATAGGGCAAGGCAGATTCCGAAAACGGTGTTGAACCCGATGTAATCGGTGTGCATTGCTTTAAAAGTATAATAACCCAATCTGGAGGTCAAAGGGTATCCTTCGATAAAATAATATTGAATGAGCGCTCCGATGGAGAAAATGGTGGCGGAAGCGATGGCCGTCCACGCCAGCACCTTGAATCGCTTTGGGGTATTGAAATAATTGGATATCAGGTAAAAGACCACCAGATATTCCAATAAATGGCTTCGCAAATCGTGTAGTGAATTTTGGAAATCAAGTGCAAAAAACAGACCGAAAACCGTCCAAAGAACAAACAAGACAAAAGGGGGGGTCAAGGGAGATCGCAGGGTAAAATCGGTTTTTCCTAAGACAAGCAGAAAAAGTAGGATGCCGAGCGCCAGGTAATAGCAGATTTCCGTTAATGACGGAAACGGCATCGGGTTTAGAAAAACGTAAAGACCCGTCAAAACAGGAAGGGATAAATTCAGGAGATCGTAGGTTTTTTCCTGAAGTAAAATATTTTTCAGGTCACGGATATTGTTGCCCAAATCGTCCGTCCATGCCGAGATTAATTTTTTTCATGGATGCCGGGGGTGTAAAATATTCCCCATTGCATCGATCTTTTATTTCCGTGTATTATTTTATAGTTGTTAAATAGTCAAATAAATTATAAATTGTTCAGTAAAACAGGGACGCGTGTTCCGGGAGGGTATTGTTTTTGACCAAAAGTCCTCTTTCTGTCGCGATGATTACGCGCAATGAAGAAGAAAATATTCGAGCATGTCTGCAGAGTGTTTCTTTTGCAAAGCAGATTGTCGTCGTGGATTCCGGCAGCACGGACAAAACGTTGGATTTTGCCGCCTCATCCGGTGCGGAAATTTACTCTGAGCCTTGGCGCGGCTTTGGGCCGCAGAAGCAGTCGGCCATTGACAAATGCCGTGAGCCGTGGATTTTGATTTTGGACGCGGATGAACGCATTCCGGCGGAAAGCGCGGATGCGATCAAAAAAATCGTCTCCGATCCTGACGTGAAAGCCGCCGGATTCAGTTTCCCCCGCAAAAATTATTTTCAAGGGCGATGGATCAAACATGCTGGCTGGTGGCCGGACAGGGTGGTTCGCCTGTTCCGCCAAGGCATGGGAAAGATGACCGATGCCGCCGTACATGAATCCGTGGAGGTGCGGGGGGAGATCGGCGCTCTGGATGTGGTCATCGAACATTATACGGAAAGTCGGCTCAGTAAAATCATCCAGAAAATTGACAGGTATTCGACTCTCGGGGCGGAAACCGCTTTCCAAGAAGGAAAAACCTGCACGACGGGAGGCGCTTTTCTGCGCGCTTTCTTCACTTTTGCGCAGGATTATTTTTTCCGCGGGGGCTTTCTGGACGGCACGCCCGGTCTGACGCTTGCGGTGACCGACGCCGTCAACAAATTTTTCAAATACGCAAAATTGGTCGAACTGATCAAAGCAAGTCGTGGTGGTCAATAAGATGAACGGATGCCGTAGAGAAAACCTGTCTGAGGCAATTGATCTGTCCGTCATCATTGTCAACTGGAACACCAAGGATCTTCTGCGTGATTGCCTGAAATCGCTTTATCAAACGGTGACGGACCTGACCTTGGAAGTGATGGTCGTCGACAATGCTTCCACGGACGGATCTGTCGCAATGCTTCAACAAGAATTTCCTTCCGTGATTTGTATCGTCAACAAGGAAAACAAGGGGTTCGGCGCGGCCAATAACCAGGCGTTTGCCGCGATGAAGGGGAAATACGCGCTTTTGTTGAATACCGACACCGTCTTGACGGCCGGAGCGGTCAAAAAATTATGGGAGTTCTGCGAATCGCACGAACAAGCCGGAATCGTCTGCGGTCAGCTTTTGAACGCCGACGGCAGCAAACAAAATTCCGTGGCCGCCTTTCCGTCTCTTTTGACGCTGGCGGTGAACCCTTCGTTATTGGAATACGTCTGTCCCCGGCGGTATCCGAGTAAAAGGTTCAAGCATGCCGCACCCATTGAAGTGGATTCAGCCGTCGGGGCGTGCATGATGATTCGAAAGCAAGCGCTCGATGATGCGGGATATTTTGATGAGCGCTACTTCTTCTTCTTTGAAGAAACCGATTTGGCCAAAACGATGCGGCAGCGGGGATGGAAGGTCTACCATGTCCCCGATGCTTTCATCTACCATTTACAGGGGCAAAGTATCGGACAAAACGCTGAATCCCGCATTGCGTTTTATCGTTCGCGCTATCAGTATTTGGAGAAATGGCACAGCCGGGCGTATTTCCGCGCGGGGCAAGCCGTTATTTTCTGCCGCTTGCTGCTGAACGGTGTTTTGAATCTTTTGGGCAGTCTCTTGACGTTGGGCTTGAATCAAAAAGTGAAACACAAATGGGCGGTTTATTCCGCGTTAATCCGTTGGCATTTTCAAAAACCATGACCCGCACTGAAGATATTTTCCCAACGAATTCGTTGACACGACGCGTTCGTTTTAGTAATCATTCAAAGCCTTTACCAGGGAGACCGCTGATTCTTCAGAGCAAAGGGGGCGCTTGAGCCATGCATGAAATTTATACAGTGATGAAAGCCATGATGGATCCTCTGTTTATTGTTTTTGTCTTGCTGTGCATCTCTTTCGCGGTCTTTGTCCGCAGTGTCAAAAGTAAAGCCGATTCGCTGGTTTTATTTTTGGGGATCGTATTGCTTTACGCGGCGGGTATCGCGCCGGTTTCCAATTACCTTTGTTATTCCTTGGAAAAGGGCTATATGAATGAACACGAGCCAAAGGACGGTACTGTGGATGCCGTTGTGGTGCTGGGGCATGGAACCCATGAAGTGCATCCGTTGAGAAGAACATTGAACTCGGATGTCGGGTCTCTTCGCGTTCTCCGCGCGGTGGAAGTTTATCGTCAAAGCGGTGAACCGATTCTTGTTTTTTGCGGCCGGGGCGAAGGCGACGTTTCCGAAGCGCAGGCCATGGCGGTCCTTGCGCAAAATTTAGGCGTCGCCCGGGAAAAAATAAAAATGGAAGCCGGATCCGAAAACACCGCTGAGAACGCCCGGGAGGCGTCCAAAATCATCGGGGGGAAAAATATCCGGCTGGGGTTGGTGACCTCCGCTTTCCACATGAAGCGCAGCGAACGGGAATTCAAAAAATATTTTAAAAACGTCGTTCCTTTGCCGGCGCATTATTTGTATGCATCGCCGGGGAAAACCCCCGTCGTTCGGTACATGCCGCAATCGCGCGAGCTGTATAAAACAGCCCTTGCGGTGAGGGAGATCATCGCGTTGGGATGGTACGCCGTTAAGTCATGAAGCGTCTTTTTGATGTCATGGCCGCCGCTGTTTTATTGGTCGTCACGGCCCCGCTGATGGCCGTGATTGCCGTGATGATTAAAATGACCTCCGCCGGTCCGGTCCTGTACCGATCGCGAAGGGTGGGCAGAGACAATAAAAATTTTTTGATGCCCAAGTTCCGTACCATGCTTGAAAACACGCCGGAAGTGGCGACGCATCTGCTGACGGATGCGGAAAAATATCTGACGCCGCTGGGAAAATTTTTGCGGGTGACCAGCCTGGATGAACTTCCGCAGCTCTGGAGCGTGTTGCGGGGCGAGATGAGCCTGGTCGGTCCGCGGCCTGCGCTTTTCAATCAGGATGATTTGATAAAATTGCGGACGGAAAAAGGCGTCCACCGATTGCGCCCGGGCATCACCGGTTGGGCGCAGATCAACGGGAGAGACGACTTGCCCGTTGTGGAGAAAGTTTCCTATGATGAATACTATCTTTACAACCGGTCTTTCTTTTTCGACTTGAAAATTTTGGGGAAGACCTTTTGCAAGGTCATCCAACGGGAAGGTATTGCGCATTGAAATGAACATTCATCCTCAGCTAAAAAACCCCAAATTTTATTTGATCATCTTGGCGGACGCTTTTTTATTCGCCGCGGCTCTTGTGCTGGCCTATTTGTTTCGATTTGAGTTTTCGATCGGGCCTTTCTGGATGCGTCAGCTGCGAGGTTTGTTGTTATGGATCGTTCCCCTCAAATTTGCCTTGTTTCTTGTTTTTGGGTTGTACCGCGGGATGTGGCGTTACACGAGCGTCCGCGATTTTTGGTTGTTGGCGCGCGTCTCTCTGCTGGCAACGTTGATCATCGTCTTCGTGGCGGCTTACTTCAACCGATTTGAGGGTTATTCCCGGGCCGTGTTCATCTTGGATGGTTTATTGACCTTCCTCTTGACCGGCGGGTTGAGAATGTCGATTCGCTCCTATTATTCACAAAAGGCCAATGCCGGGGATGCCATTGGCCTCGTGAACAAAGACCATTTGAAAAAAATTCTCATTGTCGGCGCGGGCGACGCCGGCGAAAAAATACTGCGGGAAATTCGTGATACCTACTATCTGTTGTACAAAATCGAAGGATTTCTTGATGACGATCCGGCGAAACACGGCCGAGCCATTCACGGCGTGAAGATTCTGGGTCCGGTGAAAAAAATGCCTAAAATCATCGAAAAAAAAGCCATCGAGGAAGTTCTCATCGCCATTCCATCCGCAACGGGGGAACAGATGAGAACGATCGTGGAGATCTGCCGACGCTGTAACGTCCCCTACAAGGTGTTGCCGGGCATCGGAGACATCATTGATGGACGCGTGAGCGTCAAAATGCTGCGCGAGATTAATTACGAAGATCTTTTAAGGCGGTCGCCGGTCCGCCTGGAGGTTGAAAACATCAGTCGTTATCTGGAAGGTAAAACGATTCTGGTTACCGGCGGAGGGGGATCCATCGGTTCCGAATTGTGCCGACAGGTGATGAAATTCAATCCGCGGTTGCTTGTCCTTCTCGATGCCAGCGAGTTGAATCTTTTCAATGTGCAGATGGAGATCAACCAAGCGGCGAGTGCGTGTGCGTGCGAGACCCTATTGGGCGACGTGCAGGATGCCCCTTTCATGGAGGACGTCTTTCAAAAATTCGCGCCGCAGGTTGTTTTTCACGCGGCGGCTTATAAACACGTTCCCATACAGGAAAGAAATCCATGGGAGGCGGTTTGTAACAACGTCGTCGGAACGCAAGTGCTCCTTGACGCCGCGATCAAACATCGCGCGGAGTGTTTCGTCTTGATTTCCACGGACAAGGCCGTGCGTCCGGTCAGCGTGATGGGCGCGACTAAGCGCATCGCTGAACTGGTCGTGCAATCGAGGAGACATTCCTCCACGCGCTGCATCGCCGTCCGATTCGGCAACGTGGTCGGTTCTTCCGGTTCCGTTGTCCCGACGTTTCTGCGTCAGATTGAAAAAGGCGGTCCTGTGACGGTGACGCATCCGGACGTCAGCAGATTTTTCATGACGGTTTCCGAAGCCGCGCAGCTGATATTGCAAGCCGCGGCGCTTGGCGCTGGGGGAGAAATTTTCGTGCTCAAAATGGGGACCCCCGTCAGGATCGCGGATATGGCGCGTGATTTAATTAATCTCACGGGTAAGAAACCGGATGTGGACATCCCCATCACCTATGTCGGTCTGCGTGAGGGAGAAAAGTTATACGAGGAACTCATCACCGAAGGAGAAGACGTCTTGCCCACCCGGCATGAAAAAATAATGGTCTTGCGCGCTCAAGCTCAAAATGATTTCAGGGAGTTCAGGGCGAAATTGGACAAAGACATCGAGGCATTGGTCAGCGAGGCGCACCGTCACGACGCTCAGGCCATCAGAGCAAAACTCAAAGAAATCGTGGGCGATTATACGCCTCAAAATCATCGAACCGTTTTTTGAAGAACGCCACGGGGTTGAGCTTGTCGGACAAACCATGATCATTGCTTCTCAACATCAAATTCATATTCCGGTCCGGAAAATCTTGGTGATCCAATTGGGGGACATCGGCGATGTCATCTGGTCGATTCCCACGTTTTGGGCGTTGAAAGAAACTTTTCCGCGGGCGGGCCTATTCGTGCTATTAAGAAAACACCGCGGCGACTTTCTTCTCGATGATGCGCATATTGAAAACATTTTTATTGTCGAGGAAGGCTCGTTATGCGACAGTCTGAAACTGGTGAAGAAGATCCGAGGGGAAAATTTTGATTTACTTTTTGACTTGCGCGCGGATGATCGCGGCGCCTACCTTGCTTTATTCAGCGGCGCGAAAATCAAAGCAGCGCAATATTATCCCGGCATTCCCTGGCGAAACAGATTTTTTACGCATCTTGTCAAAGAGGTTCCCGCTGCGGAAAAATCGCCGGGCGCGGCGCAGCAGTCCCTGAAAATTGTTCACGGCTTCGGCATCCAGGAATCCACTGCTGTGCCGAAAGTATTTGTTGCCGAGGAGGCGCGGAAAACAATTCTTGAGCGGCTTGCGCGAGAAAAGATTCCTCTTCAAAACGGTCTGGTCACGATCAATCCTTTCTCCCGTTGGTCTTACAAAGAATGGCCGATGGACCGGTGGCGGCGATTATCCTTGTGGATCTGGCGGCGATATCAAATGCCGGTCATCCTGACCGGATCGCCTGCGGAACGCGGGCGCGCCGATGCACTTGCGGCCGGCACGGACGGACTGATTTTTAATTTTGCCGGCAAGACGACGCTTCGTGAGATGGCCGCTTTGCTGGAAAAAAGCAGTCTCCATCTCGGCGTCGACAGCGCCGCGCCACATATGGCCGCGGCGGTGGGCGTGCCCACGGTGACCCTCTACGGACCGTCGGATTGGCGAGAATGGGCTTTCCCCGGCGAACAAAACCGGGTGGTAGTGCCGGACATGGATTGCGTCCCCTGTTGTCAGAAGGGGTGTAACGGTCAGGGACGCAGTGTGTGTTTGGAAAATCTTCCGGTGGAACGGGTGCAAGCCGTCGTGATGGAGATTTTCAAAGATCGGGAAACCCTTTAATCTTGTTTCGGAAACGACATGACGGAAGAAATCACAGCGATTGTTCGATATGTTCATATGTGGTCCTTGTTGGGGTGGTACGATATCAAGCATCGGTACAATCGTTCACTGATTGGGCCTTTCTGGATTACGATCAGCACTGGCGTGATGGTGGCCAGTATCGGAATGATGTTTTCAAAAATATTCAGAACACAAGCCGGCGAACTTTTACCGCACTTTGCCATCGGACAGGTCGTGTGGCTTCTGATCTCCGGGCAGATGACGGAGGCCTGCGCAATGTTCGTGCAGTCCCAAGCGTTGTTGAAGCAGGTTCCCGTTCCGCTGTCCGTCCATGCGTTTAGAAAACTGTGGTACAATTTCATTTTGTTTTTACATAATTTTCTCATTGTGATTTTGGTGTCGGCTTTGTACGGAAAAAGATTTTCGCTTCAGAGCTTGTATTTTTTCCCGGGGTTGGCGTTGATTCTTGCTTTGCTTTTTTTCCTATCCATGATTTTGGGGATCATCTGTACCCGATTTCGCGACATCACCCAAATTGTGGGCGTTTTTTTACAGCTTGTTTATTTTTTCACGCCGATTTTCTGGATGAAAAAGGTGCTGCCCGAGAAGTATGCTTGGGTGACGGATTTGAATCCTTTTTATCACATGATTGAATTGGTCCGTTGCCCCCTGTTGGGCGCGTCGCCCGATGCGGAACACTGGCTTTATATGATGCTCTATATTATGCTGGCCGCGGCTTTGGCTTTCTATCTGACGAAAGCATACCGGCATCGGGTGGTTTACTGGTTGTAGAATTTTACGGACGATGGCAACGGCGATTAAAGCACAACATCTTAAGATCTTTTACCCGATTTACGGCTCTTCAAGCCGGTCGCTGAAAAAGACCCTTGTTCGGGCGGCGACGGGAGGATTGATCGCCAGCGACGCGCGGGGCGTGAATATCTGCGCGATTGACGACGTCTCATTTTCCATCGGCGAAGGGGAACGCGTCGGCCTGGTCGGCCATAACGGGGCGGGGAAAACGACGCTTTTGCGGGCGCTGGCGGGCGTGTATCGGCCGGCCGGCGGCAGCTTGGAGGTCCAGGGGAAAATCGCTTCTTTGTTGGATATTTCTTTGGGCATGGATGAGGAGTTCACGGGTTACGAAAATATTTACATGCGCAGCGTGTTGATGGGCAGGACTAAATCCGAAATCAGAAAACAGCTCGACGACATCATTCAATTTTCCGAGCTGGGGGATTACATCGGGATGCCGATGCGCACGTATTCCGCGGGAATGTCCATGCGGTTGGCCTTTGCCGTTTGCACGGCCTATCCGGCCGACATTGTGCTGATGGACGAATGGCTGGCGGTGGGAGACACGGAATTCAGCAAAAAAGCCGAAGCGAGATTGATGGCGTTCATCCAAAGCTCTTCCATCTTGGTGTTGGCGTCCCATAAACCGGAACAGATCCAAAAAATCTGCAGTCGTGTGCTGACCATGAGCCACGGTCATCTCATCAGCGATGAAAAGGTAAAAGGAACGTCTTGATCGTCCAAGAGGAGACCCATCATGCATCATCCTGTTTTTAAAATGTTGTCGGTCATTATTCCCGTCTATAACGAGGAAAGATATTTGGAGGAAGTGCTCGACAAGGTCATCCGCCAGCCGCTGCCCGGCGATCTGGAAAAAGAGATTATTGTGATTAACGACGGCTCGCAGGATCGGACGGCGGAAAAGATCCAAGCCGTTCTCCGCAAATATCCGGCGGTCAAAATGCGATGGATCAATAAAGCGGTCAATGAAGGCAAAGGCGCGGCGGTCAGAGACGGTTTGACGAAAGCCACCGGGGACCTCGTGATCATTCAGGATGCCGACTTGGAATATGATCCGGCCGATTATCCCAAGTTGCTGCAGCCGATTTTGGATGGGAAAGCGGATGTGGTGTACGGAAGCCGTTTTATCGGCGAGCCGCATCGTGTTTTGTATTTCTGGCATCAGGTGGCTAATCGAATCTTGACAACCCTGTCCAACATGCTGACCAATCTGAATTTGACCGATATGGAAGTGTGTTATAAAGTGATGACGCGCGAGGTGGCCCAACGGCTTCATCTTAAAAGCCCTCGTTTCGGCGTGGAGCCGGAAATCACGGCTAAAATCGCCCGGATGCGCATCAACGGCAAGCGGCTGCGCGTTTATGAGACGGGTATTTCCTACGCCGGTCGCACCTATGAAGAGGGCAAAAAAATCAACTGGAAAGACGCCGTCTCGGCGATTTTTCAAATTATTCGTTTTCGGTTTATGGATTGACATTTTCAGAAAAAAATGTTTCGGCAAGCGGCTTTGGAAGGTAGAAGTTCTGCGGCGTCGTAAAAAGCGGGAAATGAATTTTTTGAAAAGAGGCGAAGATTGACCGTCGGTTGAAACATGACCTATGAAAAAAAATGTGTTGGCGTGATTGGGGCGACAGGCGCCGTGGGACGTTATGTGTTGCCCTTGCTCGTTGAAGAAGGCTGGGATGTTGTCGCGTTTTCGAGAAAAAAACGGGATGAAGAGAGTATCCCGGGCGTCCGGTGGCGGGTGCTGTGCTCTCCCGAAGCTCCATTCGATGAAAAAATAGAACATTGGGTCAGCTTGGCGCCGATAACGGCGTTGTCAAATTATTTTCCTTTGCTTTTATCTTTCGGCGCGAGGAGAATCGTGGCGGTTTCCTCGACCAGCAGGTTTACCAAAATAGCCTCCCCCGACGTTCAGGAAAGAAGGACGGCAAAAAGCCTCGCTGAAAGCGAGGAGACCCTGATCGCCTGGGCGGGGAAGGCAAGCGTTGTTTACACCATTTTAAGGCCGACGATGATTTATGATTTCGAAAGGGATAAGAACATCACGTTGATCGCCCGGTTTATTAAGCGGTTCGGATTTTTTTGCATTCTGGGGGAGGCCTCGGGGCTCCGACAGCCGGTGCACGCCCGGGATGTGGCGTCCGCCTGTGCCGCGGCTTTGCACTCCCCAGCGGCGGAGAATCGCTCCTACAATTTGTCCGGAGCGGAAGTGCTGCCATATCGGGAAATGGTCCATCGTGTTTTTTTCGCCCTCGGGAAAAAACCGAGGCTGGTCAAGATTCCTTGGTGTCTTTTTCATGCCGTCGTTTTGGTTTTGCGCGTCCATCCGCGTTTTCGTCATTGGTCCTCGGCCATGGCGCAAAGAATGAATCAGGACATGGTCTTTGATCACGAGGAGGCGCGCCGCGATCTTCATTTCGCGCCCTGTTATTTTGATTTGCCGAAATCGGGTCGGACAGTCCCCGGAGCATGAAGTTCTTAAAAAAATATATGGCAAGACAGGAGATGAAATCACGGTGGAATATCTGGTGTTGACCGCTTCGGCGACGGTGATGGAATTTATCGACAGTTCTCTGGGAATGATGTATGGCACGGTTCTTTCGCCGCTTTTGGTCTTGATGGGATATGAAATCAAGGATGTCGTTCCGTCCATTTTGATTTCTCAGGCGATCGGCGGTTTTATCGCCTCTGTCAAGCATCACCAGTTGAACAACGCAAATTTTCAGGCGGGAACGATAGACCACAAAGTTTCCACCACCATCATCTGGTTTGGCGTTTTTGCCTCCTTGATCGGCGTGATCGTTTCCATTTCGATGCCGCCGAAAATTTTGAACACGTACATTGCGGGCTTGGTTATTTTGATCGGGGTGATGATTTTATTGAATCGAACGTTGATAATGACCTCTACGAAAATATATCTTTTGGGCTTTATCAGCGCCTTCAACAAGGCTTTATCCGGCGGCGGGTTCGGTCCTCTGGTGGCCGGGGGACAACTGGTTTTTAAAGACCGGTCGGAAAAGGGGGCCATCGGCTCGACGGATTTTGCGGAAGCGCCGATTTGCCTTTTGAGTTTCTGCCTCTGGCTGATCAGTGGCGGGATGCCTCCTCTGAATCTGATGATACCGCTTTGCGTCGGCGCCATGATCGGCGGTTTTTGTGGGCCGATCGCTTTGAGTCGGGTCGTCTCCAGAGAGAAATTGAAAAAGACTTTAGGCGCGCTTGTTTTGATTGAGGGGCTGTGGGTCATTTATAAGGTGTGGCTGAAATGAGAAACAAAATTTTTCGCAGAGGTCGAGCGGCATGAACGCGCTGAACTTGTCTTATTTGAAGCAGCTGGAATCGGAATCCATCCACATGATGCGCGAGGTCGCCGCTGAATTTAAAAATCCGGTCATGCTTTATTCTGTGGGGAAAGACTCCAGCGTGATGGTGCGCTTGGCGCAGAAGGCTTTCCATCCGGCGCCGTTTCCTTTTCCCTTGATGCACATTGATACGGGATACAAATTCCCCGAAATGTACGCTTTCCGCGATGCGTTTTGTCGAAAAATTAACGCCCGTTTGATTATAGAGAGAAACGAGGCGTGGATTGCGGAAGGCTGTCACCCGCTCAAGATCGGCGTGGACAAATGCTGCAGTTATTTAAAAACGGGAGCGTTGCTGGATGCCTTGAAAAAGCACGGTTTTGACGCGGCGATCGGAGGGGCGCGGCGGGAGGAGGAAAAATCCCGCGCCAAAGAAAGGGTTTTTTCCGTGCGCGATTCTTTCGGCCAGTGGGATCCAAAGAATCAACGTCCGGAGCTGTGGGATCTTTACAACACGCGGCTCAACGAGGGGGAAACCATGCGGGTTTTCCCGTTGAGCAACTGGACGGAGCGCGATATTTGGGCGTACATCCGCTTGGAACAGATTCCCGTGGTTCCTCTTTATTTTGCAAAACTCAGGGACGTGGTGGTGCAAAGGGGTATTCTTATCCCCGTGACCGAAGATTTTACCGGCGACAGAAAAAAAGTAAAAAAAATTCTTTGCCGCTTTCGTTCCTTGGGATGTGTTCCTTGCACCGGAGCGATTCCGTCTTCGGCGGCGACCGTTGATGACATCCTCAGCGAAGTGATGGCCGCGAAAAAATCGGAAAGAGAAAACCGTGTGATCGATTTGACCGGCGATTGTTCGATGGAAGAAAAAAAGAGGGAAGGGTATTTCTAGTGTATTCGGGTGAGAAATCTTTGCTGCGTTTTGTGACGACCGGCAGCGTGGATGACGGTAAGTCGACGCTGATCGGCCGGTTGTTGTATGAAACCAAGTCCATCTATGAAGATCAATATGCGGCCATTGAAAAAACGTCCCGAAAAAAGGGATTCCAAGACGTTGAACTGGCCTATCTGCTGGATGGACTGGCCGCCGAAAGAGAGCAAGGCATCACCATCGACGTGGCTTATCGTTATTTTGAAACCCCGAAAAGAAAGTTTATTATCATGGATGCGCCGGGCCACGTGCAATACACAAAAAACATGGTGACCGGGGCCTCCCGAGCCGATTGCGCCGTCGTGCTGATTGACGCCCGGAACGGCGTGCTCACCCAGTCGAAAAGGCACGGATTCATTGTTTCGCTTCTCGAAATTCCTCATCTGATTGTCGCCGTGAACAAAATGGATTTGGTCGATTATTCCGAGACGGTTTTCAACCGCATTGTCGAAGAATACGAAGCCTATTCCCAGAAACTCAACATCCACGATATTATTTTCATTCCCGTTTCGGCCCTGAAAGGCGATAACGTAGTTGCGAAAAGCCGAAACATGCCCTGGTATGACGGCATGACGCTTTTGCATTATTTGGAAAACATTCACGTCGCCTCGGATAGAAATCTCGTGGACTTCCGTTTCCCCGTCCAGTACGTGATCAGGCCGCACTTGAATTTCCGCGGCTTCGCGGGCAAAATCGTTTCGGGGACCATCGCCCCGGGAGAAGATATTGTGGTGTTGCCGTCGGCGAAGACATCGTCCGTCAGAACCATTCTCACTTACGATGGAGAGCTCCAGGAAGCGTTTTGCCCCCAATCGGTGGTGCTCACCTTAAGCGATGAAATCGACGTCAGCCGCGGCGACATGATTGTGCGGAAGAAGAATCTGCCGCAGATGGGAAAGAATCTGGAAGCAACGATTTGTTGGATGGATGAGCAACCCCTGAAGGTGTCGGCCCCCTATCTCATGAAACAGACCACCCGATACGTCAAGGCGAAAATCGCGAAAATCGTTTATCAAATAGATGTTGACACGCTGCACCGGAAACCCGCCGATACCTTTTCGCTCAACGACATCGGGAGAGTCGAGATTGAGACGGCGCAACCGATCTGTTTCGATGCTTATAAACTCAACCGGTCCACCGGCAGTTTCATTCTGATCGATCCGCTGACGAATAACACGGTGGCCGCGGGGATGATCAGGGATGTCGCCAGGCGAATTAAAGATTACGCGGCGGAACCGGCGGATCAAATCCTCAAACCCGCGAAATCACCGCACACCGTCTGGCGGGGACTAAATATCCCGCTTGCCGAAAGAGAAAAACGTTACGGTCATCAAGCGGCGGTGCTGTGGTTCACCGGCTTGTCCGGGTCGGGGAAATCCACCCTCGCCTCAGCGTTGGAAAAAAGATTGTTTGATCGCGGCTGTCGGACCATGCTGCTGGACGGCGATCACATCCGGCACGGCCTTTGTTCCGATTTGGGATTTTCCGCGGCGGACCGAAAGGAAAACATACGGCGGGCCGGCGAAGTCGCCAAATTATTTTTTGAGAACGGCAGTATCGTGCTGTGCACGTTTATTTCTCCCTTTAGAGAGGATCGCGAATTTGTGAGACGTCTCTTTCCGCCGGGACGGTTTGTCGAGATTTACGTGCAGTGTGATTTTGAAGAATGCCGCCGACGGGATCCCAACGGTCTGTATGAAAAAGCCCGGACGGGGATGATCAAGAATTTTACGGGTTTTTCATCTCCTTACGAAGCACCGGAAAAACCTGAACTCATTTTGGATACGCAAAGCGCTTCAGTTGAAGCATGCGTTGAACGTTTATATGACTATTGGAAATCAAGATTCGACGGCATGCTTTAATCGGGAAGCCTCTGATGGTTTGCAAAACAACAAAAGCGATTCGGGGATGATGCCGCAATGGGGCCTCAAATAAAAAAATTATTTTTTCTGATGGGGAAACAGCGGTGGGCGAAATATTCTCTGCTGATGGTTTTGATGCTTGGCAACGCCATGCTGGAGATGGTCGGCGTGGGAGCCATTCCCGTTTTTATTTATATCGTCTCCAGTCCCGATTGGGTTTTCCAGCACCGTTGGGCCGCGCCCTTTCTCCGTCTGCTGGAGATCCAGAATACCCGACAGATGGTTATTTGGGCTTTCGTTTCGGTGGGAACGCTGTTTGTCGCCAAGAATGTTTTTTATGGTTTTTTAATCTTTCTGAAAAACAAAATCGTCTACCATGACCAAATTACTCTTGGAGATCGCCTTTTCCGGGCCTACCTGAAAGCGGATTATAACTTCTTTCTCAAGAGAAATTCGGCGGAACTTCTGCGCAACCTCAATAACGAAACCAAGTTGGTGATTTCCGATGTCCTGCTTCCGCTGATGCAGCTCGTCATGGACGGTTTTGTCCTTTTGATGATCGTGATTCTGTTGTTCAAAGTGGAGCCGCTCATCACGCTGTTGACCTTTTTCGTGCTGGGGTCCTGCAGCTTTCTTTTCATGCGAATCACCAACAGGAAAAACAAGGCCTACGGCAGGGAAGCCCAGTACCATAGACAGCAGATGAATAAGATTGTGTTGGAGGGAATCTCCGGCATCAAAGAAATCAAAGTGCTGGGTCGGGAAAACCATTTTTTGACGCAATATCATGACAGCGCCGTCCGCACGGCCATGACATTAAGATACAAGCAAATCATCAATCAGTTGCCGAAACCGTTTATGGAGACGATTGCCGTAACCGGCATGATTTTTATTTCTTTCATCCTGCTGCTGATGAATAGAAACCTGAGCTCATTTATTCCTGTTCTTTCGCTGTTCGGCGTCGCGACGCTGAGGCTTTTGCCGATTTTCAGAACCCTGGTCGCTGCCTACACGGACATCCGGTATAATCTTTACGCGATTGATCCTGTTTTTGATGATTTGAAGCTTTTGGAAAAGGAAGTGGGGCCTTCGTTGGAAACCGAGAAAACCGAAATCGCGGATCCTTTTCCATTCGAATCGGAAATTATTTTCCGCAACGTGGGGTACCGTTATCCGAAAGGGAAAAATGAAGCGATCCGGGATATTCATCTCAGCATCCCCAAAGGAAGCGTTGTGGGCTTGGTGGGTCCTTCCGGCGCCGGAAAAACCACGATTGTTGATATTCTCTTGGGATTGCTTGTTCCGCAACAAGGGGAGGTGTTGGTGGATCAACAGAATATCTTTCAGGACGTGAGGCGCTGGCAGATCAACGTGGGCTATATCCCGCAACTCATTCATTTGAGCGACGATACCATCCGTAGAAATATCGCGTTGGGTGTTCCCGATCCGGAGATCGACGACTTGAAAATAAAACAGGCTTTGCGGGCGGCGCAGCTGGAGTCTCTCATCCTTCAGCTTCCCGAAGGTCTGGATACCATGGTCAAGGAGCGTGGGGTCCGCCTGTCCGGGGGGCAGCGGCAGCGAATCGGAATTGCCCGCGCCTTATACAATAATCCTCAAGTGCTGATTATGGATGAAGCCACTTCCGCCTTGGATAATCTCACGGAAAAATCGGTCATTGAATCCATTGAAGCCCTGCGCGGTGACCGCACCATTGTAATGATCGCGCACCGGTTGACGACGGTTCGGAATTGTGATGTGATTTACTTGATCCATGAAGGCCGCATCGTGGATCATGGCAGTTATGATGATTTGTTGAAAAGCAGCCACGCTTTCCGAAGAATGAATTTGATGGAATAAGACATTTTATGAGAATAAACATTTTTGATTCATTATCTCAACAGCGAATGAGCGCAGCTTCTGGGAAAGGTCAAAAAACACGCAAAGCCATCCCCAGCGACGCCTACCTTCTCATTATCGGGGCGATGAAATGCGGCACAACGTCGCTGTTCAGCTATTTATCCGCGCATCCTCAAATTTGTCCAGCCGTCGTCAAGGAACCGGAATTTTTTTCCGACCATCAAAGACATAAAATTCACGCTGATCATTACGAAGATCTCTGGCCCGATTATGACGGTTTTGTGCATCGCTATGTCATGGAAGCGTCAACCGGGTACACAAAATATCCCTTGGAACCCAAGGTTCCGGAGAGAATGAAAGATTATGGCATTGAGCCGAAGTTTATTTATATCATGAGGAATCCGTTCGCCCGTATCGAGTCTCAATTTAACTTTAGTCGCGGCAAAAAAGGCTGGAAATTCGGCATATGCGATCAGCATCTGATCGACCTCAGTAATTATTATCTGCAACTGGAGCGTTACAGGAAGTGGTTCCCGCTCCGAGACTTGCTGCTTTTGGATTTTGATGAATTATCCCTTGATCCGGCCGGCGTTTTGATGAAGGTCTATCGCTTCCTGGGGATCCCCCCTCATTTCCCTGCGCGTTATGACATCAAAAATCCGACCCTTGGCCTTCCGTGGTATGTCAGAAAAACCATCGATCGACTCAATCCTTATTATCCGAAATTTCTGAAAGGCGCGTCCAAAAAAATGCTGATTCGTTTGACGTCGAAGATACAGAAGCGCGTGCTCTCGGAGCGCGAACGGGAATACATTCGGGGACGACTTCAAGAGGATATGCGACGCCTGAAAGACGTGTACGGCGTGTCCGTGCAAAAGTGGGGTTTCCCCGATTGAAGACAGAGAGGGATGGTGATGACCGGAACGTTCATTCGTCAAATAATGCGAAAAAGATTTTTACCTTACGCTCGCCTTCCGCTGGCGTCTTGCTGCATGAAGCCGACATTTCTGATTCTCGGCGCTCAAAAATCAGGGACAACCTCTCTGATTCGCTTATTGGCGCAGCACCCCGATATTTTGCCGCCGGTGACGCATCAAGAAGTTCATTATTTCGACATGCAATATCATCGAGGATATGCATGGTACAAAAGCAATTTTCCTTTGTGCCGCCGGGGCCGTATCGCGGGCGAAAAAAGTCCATACTACTTATATCATCCGCTTGTTCCTGAGCGCGTTGCCGAATACAATGAAAATATGCGCCTTATCGTCCTGTTGCGCGATCCCGTCAAGCGGGCGTATTCTCATTACCAGATGATGAAGAGGTGGGGATTTGAAACACGTCCTTTTCGTGCGGCCATTGATGAGGAGATGGAAAACGTGGAATCGGAGCATCTTCGTTTGGCGAGAGGCGATATCGAAAACAGTCTCGTCCATCAGCGTTACTCCTACCTGGCGCGCGGACGTTATGTCGAACAACTGGATCGATGGATGAAATACTTTCCCCGAGAACGGTTCTATATCGAAACGGCCGAACGTTTTGCCCGGGAAACACAAACAATTTGTTTGGAAATATTCCGTTTTCTTGATCTTCCCCCGGCGGACATCACCCGAATCAAGCGTTATAATGCATACCACTATGATCCCATGCTTGAAGAAGATCAGCGATATCTGGCGGAGTACTTTCGTCCGTTCAATACAAGATTGGCGGATTCTTATGGGATCGATATCAGCGGCTGGACATCGCCGTGACCATGATCGGTTAAGTTCATCAGCGCGAAATGTGTCGATGCTGGAGGAGAGGAACGATTGTCGTCCCGACCTTTAAAAAAGTTCAGTGTCCGGAGAAGGCGTTATAAAAAAACAAAGACCATCCGTCAAGGGATGCCCTATGAAACGAATCCATATTGTGGGATGTTCTCCGCGTTCCGGAACAACGCTGCTTGCGGAAACGATGATCGCGTGCTTCGACATTGACCTTTATGAAAAGCATGAAGCGAGTATTTTCCAGCGGCCCGCAAAAAGAGGTGAAATTTATCTCACAAAGCGCCCCCGAGATATTTGCGTGGCGAGACAGGCGCTGTGGTTGAATCCGGAACTTTTTATTATTTTCATGCTGCGTGACCCGCGGGATGTGATTTGCAGCAAACACGGCCAAGATCCCGACCGGTATTGGGCCGGCCTGAATATCTGGAATCTTTATTGCCGCTATGAGCGGAGACTTCGACGGCATGAAAGATTCATCACCATTCGTTATGAAGATCTGGTCAGAGAACCGGACAAGGTTCAGAAAATGCTTATGGACAAAATGCCCTTTCTGGTGCGCAGACGGTCTTTCAGTCAATTTCATCGTTTCGCGTCGCCATCTCAAGAATCGCTTACCGCTTTGGGCGGACTTCGGGCGATAAACGCCGACCGCATCGGGACATGGAAAAACCATCTCCCCCGGGTTGCCGGACAGATAAGTCTTCATCGCTTTGTTGGTTTGCCGGATCTTTTGATTCAATATGGTTATGAAGAAAATACCGACTGGTTGAATACCTTGAAGGACGTCATTCCGGACACGACGCCGAGCCATTGGCCGGATCAGATCAGGCGGATGAATATCATTATGAGAAGACATGACATCGCGGGACTGACGAAAATGGTCTTTCAACGTGTCGCCCGCGCCTTTCAAAAACCATAGCCTGGCCTGGACATTATTCGCGGGGATAACGCAGCATGAAAGCAAAAAAAATGATATTGCTGCTCAAAGATGATTTAAACAGCCACTACATCGTCTGCATGTCAAAATTGATTGACTTGCTATCATATTTCAAGAATAAGCTTCAAGCGTTTTTATGAAATCCGAGAGCATTGAAAGCCTTTTGTTTTGACGGTTTTTCAATGGCCGTTCCAACGGATTCACAGCCGGCAACCCCATGCTTTTGAAGCGCCGAGTTCAATTCTGTTACGAATTTAACGAAAATATGATATTGAAGGCCGGCCCATATTGTGCCGGCCTTTGTTTTTTGTGAGGCGATTGGGCGGGGTGGGATGAAAATAAAAATACCGAAAGTCGAGTAAAAGTGATTGATGACTGTTTTGGATGTGCACTCGTTTCCTCTGGTCAGCGTGATCATTCCGGTCAAAGACGGAGCGAAAACCATCGACAAATTGTTGTTGGCCTTACAGAAGCAGGATTATCCTGAAGAGAAAATGGAGATCATTGTGGTTGATAACGGCTCAAATGATGACACGGTTGGCATTGTCAAGAAGTATCCTTGGGCTCTTCTCGAATACGAAACCGGCATGGCGAGTTCCTATGCGGCTAGAAACAAGGGGATCTCGGCGGCCCGAGGGGAAATTTTGGCTTTTACCGATGCGGATTGTCTTCCGGAGAAGGATTGGGTCAAAAACGGTGTGCGGGATTTGCAGCAGACGCAAGCGGATATGATCGGTGGGAGAATCGAGTTTATTTTCTCCTCTCGGCGATCAACGGCGGAAATTTTTGATTCTCTCAACAGTCTGCGAAACGACAGTTTTATTCGAAGTCAAATGGGCGCTGTGACCGCCAATTTGTTTGTGAGAAGACGTGTGTTTGAACAAATGGGGTTATTTCCGGAAGTCAGATCCGGCGGAGATATCCACTGGACGGGAAGGGCGATGCGTCAGGGTCTGGAGCTGGTCTATTCGCCCGCGGCGCTTGTTCGTCATCCCGCGAGGGATTTCAAAGGCGTGTTAAGGAAAAGCTGGTTTTGCGGAAAGGGGATCTTTCCGACGCTCAAACAGAGAGGCCTGTGGCCGCTGAGGATTTTATACCTGTCCCTTCGTTTGCTGATTCCTGTTCCCAACAGGGCGATCTTGAAGTCTTTGGTGAATGCGAAATGTTTTCCCGAAGTCAAGGGCAGGCGCTTGAAAATTTGGGGAATTTCTTTTTTGAGCCACCTTTGTTTGCTGGGAGGGTTTGTTTGTTCTTTTTTCATACGCGCCACCCGCAAATCATCGTTTAAATTGTAAACCCCTATGAATCGGTCATCCATCCTTTCCGTGATCACTCCCGTTTATAACGGCGCCGACTTTGTGGAGCGCTGTTATGCCAATCTTGTCGAACAAACTTTCACAAACTGGGAATGGGTGGTCGTCGACGACGGGTCCACCGATCATACGGCGGAGACGGTCAGAAAAATCCGGGACGACCGCATCAGGCTTTTTTCGTATCGTCCAAACAGAGGCCGCGGTTATGCGAGGAATTTCGCACTTGATCGAGCCCGCGGGGATTGGATTGTGGTCTGGGACATTGATGATTTGAATTTTCCGGAGCGACTGGAAAAAGTAGCGGACGCGCGGCGCCGAGGCTATGATTACTGCTGCGCCTATGCGGTTGTGGTCAATAATAACCTTGACATCAAAGGAACAAGGGGGTTTCATCAAGCGTCCGGATGCGTTCCCCGGCAATTTGTACATCCCACGTTGGCGGTGAGAAGGGATGTCGCGCAAAAGATAGGCTATAAAATCACTGAAGGGCCGGGCGGGCCGGCGGAAGACGCCAGAATGATTTGGACGTTGTCCCTGAAATACAAAGGACTCTGGATGGACGATGCGCTGACTATTTATCAGGAAGACAGGGATCTTCATCTGCAAAAAGCCATGGATACCAATAAAGCGCACCGCCAGACTTTAAGAGAACTTCAAGCCGAAGCCTTGATCCATCCGGACATGAAATATTATCGCACGGTGATGAAATATTCTTTAAAGATTGTGCTGTTGAATTTGCTGCGGATCGCTCCGCGAATCTATCCTCGATTTGTCGGCTGGAGGGACTACGGCGAAACACAAAGGGGCTGGCGATTGTCAGCGGATAAAATCCAGTTTATCGAAAAGCAAAGAAATTGCATTGCTGACCAATGGAAAGATTTCAGGAGCCCTCATTGAATAGATCAAAAATCACCGTCATCACCGTATGTCTTAACAGCGCCCAAACCATTCGGGAGACTCTCGCGTCGGTTGCATCACAGTCTTATGATCATCTGGAACACATCATCATCGATGGTTCTTCAAGGGATGGAACTATCGAGATCGTGCGGTCATGGCGCCGGCATCCTGTGCGTTGCATCAGCGAACCGGATCGAGGCATTTTCGACGCCATGAACAAAGGTCTTGAATTGGCCACGGGAGATATTGTCGGCATGCTCAATTCAGACGATGTGTATTATGACGCCGATATTTTGAAAAAGGTCGCTGAAATCATGAGCGATCCCGACGTTGACGCCTGTTATGCGGATTTGATTTATGTCGCAAAGAGCCAGCCGAACAAAATCGTTCGTTTTTGGAAATCCTGCCCCTTCGCGCCGGGATTGTTTGCCACCGGATGGGTGCCTCCGCATCCGACATTTTTCGCTCGCCGCCGGCTCTATGACCGATTCGGCTTGTTTGATTTAAACTATTCCTTGGCGGCCGATTATGAACTCATGGCGCGTTTTTTGGAGAAATTTAAGATTCACGCCGTTTATGTTCCCCAAATTTTTGTTAAAATGAGACAGGGGGGGGTTTCTAACAAGAATTTGTCGAACATCATCAAGCAGAACCTGGAAATTTATAAAGCCCTGAAAAAAAACAACGTGCCCTTTTTCTTGCCCAAATTCTTTTTGATGAAACTCATGACCAAAATCAAACAGTATTCTTCAAAGCCACCCTTGGAACGTTGGTCATAAAACCAACCTTCAAATCTTTTCGGGGATAAAAAATCGGCTTAAAAAATCCGTCGTCGGTGGTGCGTTTTTTTTCAGCTTAAGGATATATATATTTTTGTAATCATTTGATATTACGTCTTTGATGCCATCGGCTGCGACGATGAACTTTTGTCTTGACAATGACCGCAATCTTGTGCCGATATAACCCATTAAAATTTGGCGGATGACAAAGGAGGTTGAAAGGATCGTTATGGCTAAATATGTATACGCTTTCTCGGAAGGATACGGAAAAAGCAGAAATCTTCTGGGCGGCAAAGGCGCCGGCCTTGCGGAGATGGCTCATCTTAAAATCCCCATTCCTCCGGGATTCACGATTACGACGGAAGTCTGCATGGCTTTCTTGAAAAACAAGGGCCGTTACCCTCAGGGATTGAAGGAACAGGTGGATAAAGCGCTGCAGAAAATGGAAAAAGAAACGGGGATGAAATTCGGCGACCCGAAAAATCCGCTTTTGTGTTCGGCGCGTTCCGGCGCGCGCAAGAGCATGCCCGGCATGATGGAAACGGTTCTCAATATCGGCCTGACGTCCAAGACAATTCCCGGTATGATTGAAAAAACAAAAAATCCCCGTTTTGTGTGGGATTCTTACCGGCGTTTGATTCAGATGTATTCGGACGTGGTGATGGAAAAAGCCGAAGGGATTGAGCCCGAGGAAGGCATGGGCGTCCGGCAGCAGTTGGAAAGAGAGCTGGCGGCCATGAAACAGCGCCGGGGCGTGAAATCGGATGTGGAATTGACGGCGGAGGATTTGGAGGAACTCGCCGGAATCTACCGGGCGAAGGTTCAGGAAGTTCTGGGCAAGCCGTTTCCCGATGACGCCTTCGAGCAGCTCTGGGGCGCGATCGGCGCGGTTTTTAAGAGCTGGAACGGCAAACGCGCGGTGTCCTATCGCCGGATTGAAGGGATTCCCGATGATTGGGGCACCGCCGTGAATGTTCAGGCGATGGTTTTCGGCAATATGGGCGACAACTCGGCGACCGGTGTCGCGTTCACTCGTAATCCCGCCACCGGCGAAAACAAGTTTTACGGCGAATGGCTGCCCAACGCGCAGGGAGAGGATGTCGTCGCGGGAATCCGCACGCCCAATCCCATCAATGAAGAGACCCGCCAGACCGACGATGTCGAGGGTCATCCTTCTTTGGAAAAAGCGATGCCCAAAGCTTACCGGGAGCTCCTGGCCATCAGAAAGAAACTGGAATCCCATTTCAGGGACATGCAGGATTTGGAATTCACGATCCAGGAAGGCCGCGTCTGGATGCTGCAAACCCGTACCGGGAAACGCAACGGTCCGGCGGCGGTCAGAATGGCCGTGGATATGTATAGAAGCAAGATGATTACGGCGGAAGAGGCCGTTTCGCGCGTCACGCCCGCGCAGTTAGATGAAATGCTGCACCCGATGGTGGATCCCAAGGCCGAAGCCTCGGCGGAATTTCTGGTCAAGGGCCTGCCCGCCGGTCCCGGCGGCGCCGTGGGTCAGGTTGTTTTTACCTCTGACACGGCCGTGGAATGGAAGAAAGAAGGCAAAAAAGTCATTCTGGTGCGCGAAGAAACCAATCCCGAAGACGTCGAGGGCATGCGCGCGGCGGAGGGCATTCTCACCGCGCGCGGCGGGATGACCTCACACGCGGCGCTGGTGGCCCGCGGCTGGGGCAAATGCTGCATCGTCGGCGCCGGCGCGTTGCACGTGGATATCGCCAACAAAGTGATGACGGCGGACGGAAAAACGGTCCGCGAGGGAGACTTCATAACCCTGAACGGGACCAAGGGCCGCGCCTACATCGGGAGTTTGCCCATGATCAGCGGCGCCGAAAACGATCCCAGCTTCGTTGCCTTCATGAAGATATGCGATTCGCTGCGCCGCCTGAAAATCCGCACCAACGCCGAAACGCCCAAAGACGCGGCCAAGGCCGTTGAGTTCGGCGCCGAAGGCATCGGGCTTTTCCGCACGGAGCACATGTTCTACGGCGAAAACAGCGAGCAGCCGCTGTTCTATCTGCGCAAGATGATTATTTCGGACACCGAAGAGCAGCGCCGCGCCGCGCTGGATGAGCTGTTCCCGTTTGTGAAAGAATTCGTCAAGAAGACGATCGACGTGATGGGCGGAAGGCCGGTGACTATCCGCTTGCTGGATCCGCCGCTCCATGAGTTCGTGCCGGAGAATCCCGACGAAAGACAGCGTCTGGCGGAAAGCCTGAATATCTCGATTGACCGTCTCAACGCCCGCGCCGAAAAATTGCACGAGACCAATCCGATGATGGGGCATCGCGGCGTGCGTCTTGGAATTACCTATCCGGAAATCAGCGAGATGCAGATTCGCGCCATTTTGGAAGCCGCCGCGGAGCTGATCAAGGAAGGCAAAAAGGCGTTTCCGGAAATCATGATTCCGGTTGTCTGCGACGTGGCAGAATTCCGGCATCAGGCAAAGCTGGTGAAAAAGATTTATCCCGAAGTGCTGGACAAATACGGCTTGAAAAAAATCCCGTACCTGGTCGGGACCATGATTGAAATCCCGCGGGCGGCGCTTTTGGCCGACAAAATCGCCGAGGAAGCGGAATTCTTCAGCTTTGGAACAAACGATCTGACCCAGATGACTTACGGCTTCAGCCGCGATGATGTGGGCGCGTTCGTTCCCGGTTATCTGGCCGAGAAAATCATTCCCGTCGATCCCTTCCAAATTCTGGATCAGAGCGGCGTCGGTCAGCTGATTCAGATAGGTGTGGAAAGAGGCCGCAGCGCGCGTCCCGGTCTGAAGGTTGGCATTTGCGGTGAGCACGGCGGTGAACCCTCGAGCGTCATGTTCTGTCATCGCGTGGGCATGGATTATGTCAGTTGTTCGCCCTACCGCATTCCGATCGCACGGCTAGCCGCGGCGCAGGCTGTGGTGGAAGACAGGCAGAAGGCATCGGCAAAGCCCAAGAAAGCAAAGGCAGCCGCCGGGCCCAAGGGGAAGATCAAACCAAAAACCAAAGCGAAAAAGTCAAAGAAATCCTAAACCCTTGCGTCGAAAATTGAAAAATACGGCGCGATGAATTTTTGGGGAGAAAAAATATTTTATGGAAATAGCCGTAAAAAACGAAAAATTGAAGAAGTGGATAGAAGAAGTCCGGCAGATGTGCACCCCGGATCGGGTATATGTGTGCGACGGCTCCAAGAAGGAATACAACACGCTCATGGCGCAGATGGTGGAGAGTGGCGCCGCGATCAAACTCAAAAAGAGGAAAAATAGCTTCTTGTTTCGTTCGGATCCCTCGGATGTGGCGCGGGTGGAGAACCGCACCTTTATCAGTTATCCGCAACAGGTTGACGCCGGGCCGACCAACAACTGGATCGCACCCGACGAATTAAAGGCGACGATGAAAGCTCTTTATCAAGGCTGCATGAAGGGCCGTACGATGTATGTGATTCCTTTTTCGATGGGGCCGATTGATTCGCCCATCGCTAAAATCGGCGTGGAAATCACCGACAGCCCCTACGTCGTGTGCAACATGCACATCATGACCCGCGTGGGGAAAAAGGTCCTGCGCAAATTGGGCAAAAAAGGAGATTTTGTTCCCTGCCTGCACTCCATCGGTGCACCGCTTGATCCCGGACAGAAGGACGTTGCCTGGCCCTGCGCGCCCATAGAGAAGAAGTACATCAGCCATTTTCCGGATGAAAATCTGATTTGGTCCTACGGCTCCGGTTACGGCGGAAACGCGCTGTTGGGCAAGAAATGCCTGGCGCTGCGCATCGCTTCGGCGATAGCCAGACGCGAAGGATGGATGGCCGAACACATGCTGATTTTGAGGCTGACCAGCCCGGAAGGCAAACAATATCACCTTGCAGGCGCCTTTCCCTCCGCCTGCGGGAAGACCAATCTGGCGATGATTCAGCCGACCATTGAAGGCTGGAAGGCCGAATGTCTCGGCGACGATATCGCCTGGATGAAAATCGGACCCGACGGCCGACTTTACGCCATCAATCCGGAAGCCGGATTCTTCGGCGTGGCGCCGGGAACGTCCTACAGCTCCAATCCCATGGCCATGGAGACGATCAAGAAAAACATCATTTTCACCAACTGCGCCTTGACGGATAAGGGCGATATCTGGTGGGAAGGCATGGACGGGAAACCTCCCAAACACGCCATTGACTGGAAAGGAAAGGATTGGACGCCGGAGAGCCGGGAGCCTGCCGCGCATCCCAACGCGCGCTTTACCGCTCCCGCCGCGCAGTGTCCGGTGATCTGCCCGGATTGGGAAAAGCCCGAGGGCGTGCCCATTGATATATTTTTGTTCGGCGGGCGCCGCGCGGGCGTCGTGCCCCTGGTCAATGAAGCCTTCGATTTCGATCACGGCGTTTTCCTAGGCGCGACGGCGTCATCGGAAACGACGGCCGCCAATATCGGCGCGGTGGGCAATTTAAGACGCGATCCCTTCGCCATGCAGCCTTTCTGCGGCTACAACATGGGCGATTATTTCCAGCACTGGCTGAATATGGGAGACAGGCTCGGCGACAAGGCGCCGAGAATTTTCTATGTCAACTGGTTCCGGAAAACAGCGGACGGCCGCTGGCTGTGGCCGGGTTTCGGCGAAAACAGCCGCGTATTAAAATGGATGTGTGAACGGATCGAAGGGAAGGCCGAAGCCGTTGAAACGCCGATCGGTCTGTTGCCCAAACTCGGCAGCCTGGATTTGAAAGGCCTGGCGATCGATGAGCGCGATTTGCATGAACTGCTGCGGGTGGATCTTGATGCCTGGCGGGCCGAGATTCCGGATATTGAAAAACACTTCGCGCAATTCGGCGACCGCCTGCCGGAAAGACTCAAAAAACAACTGGAAGCTCTCAGGAAAAGATTGGAGGGCTAGATCTCAATTCATTAACGGCGTCAGCCTCGGCAAGGAGGGGAAAACTTTGTTTTCCCCTCCTTGTTTTTTTCTGATTCTAGATTTTTCTTCCCGGGATACTCATGGAAGCGGTGATGCCGCCGTCCACGGCAATGGCCTGGCCGGTGATATAGCTGGCTTCGTCGGTGGCGAGAAACAAGATGGCCCAGGCGACTTCTTCGGGATGCGCCGCGCGCTTCAGTTCGCAGTATTTGCCGAGCTGGTTTTCCTTGCCGACGCTGCGTGCCCATTCAAAAAAAGGCTGGGTCATGCCGGTTTCGATCAGTCCCGGGCAGATGGCGTTGATGCGGACGTTAAATGCGCCGACTTCGCAGGCGGAAGTTCTGGTGAAATTAATGAGCGCCGCCTTACTCGCGCTATAGGCGTTGCCGCCGGCGCCGGAAAGAAGTCCCGCGACTGAGGCGATATTGATGATGGAACCCCGGCGACGTTCTTTCATGTGAGCAATGACGTATTTTGTGGCGTAAACCGGCCCCATCACGTTGACCTCGAAAACCTTTTGCCATTCTTCCCGTTTTTGATCTTCGAGATTATCCAGGTTGCCCCCGATGCCGGCATTGTTGACCAGAATGTCAATAGAGCCGAGTTTTTCCAGCCCGAGATGAATCATGGCTTTAATGGCTTCTTCGGAAGATACATCCGTCTTGATGGTGAAATATTTTCCGCCGAAGCCCTTGATCTCATTGAGCAGATCGCCAAGCAACGTGTCGTTGATATCGGCAAGAATCAGGTTGGCGCCTTCTTGAGCGAATAAAACGGCCGTGGCGCGGCCGATGCCGCTGGAAGCTCCCGTGATGACGGCGTTTTTGTTTTTCAGTCGGTCAGCCATTGAAAGACTCCTCAATTTTTTGGCTACTATAGGCAACTTGCTTATTGATGTCAATGATGAAGAGAAAACGGCAAAAGAAGGAGGAGCGAAGAGATTTTTTGGTTGCAATCATTTGTAAAAAAATGGATATTTCTTCATCATCGCGAATCAGGTTGGGAAAATGTCATTGAGTCGGTTCACGGAGAAAATCGCCCGCATTCCCCGAAGCATCCTGCTGGGGATGATTTTGGCTGTTTGCCTTTTTTACAGGGTATATTTTTTCGGCTATCTGCATCCGAATCTGGTTCTTTATAATTCGGACAGCGTGTCCTATTTTGCGCCGGTTGATCTTTTGCGGGGCGCGGTGGATTTGTACCGCACGCCTCTCTATCCCCTCGTCATTGAGTTTTTTGAATTCTTGTCCAAGGAAAATCTCGTTTCCCATCTGATTCTTTTTCAGCAGGTCGTGTCGTTTCTCGCGATCATCCCTTTTTTCTATGTTTCGCTGAAAATCATCCGGAACATTTTTTTGAGCGCGGCCGCGACACTTTTCTACGGCTTGTGGCATCCCATCATCATTCAGAACGTTTATCTCAATCCGGAGTGCCTGTGCTTTGTCGGGTCGGTTTTGTTGCTTTTTATTCTGGTGAGCTATCTGGAAAAGCCGCGAAAATGGACGGCCGGCTTGTTGGGGGTCTTCCCGTTTTTTCTCATCATGCTCAAGCCGACATATCTCATAACGCTGGTCGTCGTCCTTATTTTCTTTGCATTCAGGTTTGCGATGATTGTCCGGGAAAGAAAGATCCTGCAATGGGGGTTTGCCGGCCTTCTTCTTTGCGCTGCGGGCGTCCTCGGCTACTGCGAAATGAACCAAAGACACAACGGGCAGTTTGTCCTGAGCAATATCGCGCTGAACAACGCGATTGCCCACATCAGCATCAGCTGGGCGTATGAATACGGAAAAGACGATGAATTGATGGCCGTCATCGACCGGACCAAGCACATCAACTATTACGCCGCGCCGTTTACCGTCAATAATCACTTTATCGACAATTATAAGATTTGCGAAAAGCGTTTTCCGAAAAATCTTCCGCCGACGGAGGATATGATCTTCTGCTCAAGCATGCCGGATACGATCAATTATCCGCCGGAAAGAATCAAGCGTTTCGTCAGAAATTCGCAGTGCACGGCGGTTTACGCGAAATACATGCTCAAAAGACTTTTGGATATCGTTGTGGCCGCCTATGGCGAGCTGTTCTTGCTGCTGTTTTTCCAATCGCTGATTCTGGCCGGGGTCTTGATCAAGTACAGGGAAATTGCGTGGGCTCAAGGTTTTTGTATTTTGTTTGTCCTGGGACAATTTTTTTCCATCTGGCTGGCGGGGCTGGATGACATGGATCGTCATTTGATTCCGTCCTATCCTTTTTTCATCCAGATCGCCGGGGCGTTTGGAGCGGCATGGCCGGCGCTTTTAAAGAAGGATGGTTTGAAAAATCTCGTGGTCTGAGAACCGGGGCGTCGTCCCGGAACCCCCATCCTCATGGTTTGTGAAATAATTTACGAAACGCCAGGCGAATCACTTTGAACAAAGCCCCGACCGCGATCGAGAACTCGGCGAAGGTTCGAATCTTCAGGATATGCCGGAGAATAAAAAAAGGACGCAAATAGAATTCGCGATAACTTTTACGGTAGAAGTCTTTGATTTCGCGCGGCGTGAGCGTGTCTAATTTCAAAACCGGTTCCGCCCGATTGTAAAGATCCCAGTTCTGATGAAGCAGAGCGTTTCGGGATAGGAATTCACGATACAAGGGGGTTCCGGGGTAAGGCGTGGTGATGTTGAAAATCGCCAGCTGAATTCCGGATTTTTTGGCGAACGCGATGGTGTTGCGTATGCTTTCGGCGGTCTCTCCCGGGCTGCCCAGCATGAAGGCGCCGCGAATGTCGATTTTCGCGGCTTTTGTCCAGCGGATGGCGTTTTGGGCCTGTTCAAGATTGGTCCGTTTGTTGAAGCGATTCAAGAGGGCCTCATCGAAGGTTTCAAAACCATACATGATCTGATGGCATCCGGATTTCTTCATCAGCAAAAGAAGGTCCGGCGAGACCGTGTCCACTCTTGCGAAACACGACCAGGAAACTTTCACTCTTTGATCCAGCAGCAGTCGGCAAAGCGCCGCGACGCGGTTTTGATCGGCCGTGAAGGTGTCATCGTAGAAGGAAATCTCCCTGATCCCGTAGCGCCGATTCAGCAGAAGAATGTGTTCCAGAATTCTTTCCGGGGACATCCATCTGGTCTTGACGCCGAACATTTCAGAAAAACAGAAATGACATTTCCCGGGACAGCCCCGGGAGGTGATCATGCCGATGGATGGTTGTTTTTTGGCCGCTCCCAACGCGGAGTGATACAAGGACATGGGAAGTTTTTCATAAAGAGGAAAAGGCAGCGCATCCAGGTCGGCAAATCGGCCGGCGTCCGGGTTGATCAAAACTTCCCCGCGCTCGTTTTTCCAGGTCAGGTTGGGCACCCGACTCCACGGGGTTCCTCCGGCCAACGCGATGACGGCGAATTCACCTTCGTTGCGCACCACCATATCGCAGATATCATGCCGCACCAGTTCTTCATGAAAAACCGTCGGATGCACGCCGCCCATGATAATTTTCGCCCCCGGGAAGGCCTTCCGCGCTTCTTGCGCGATTTTGACAGCGGTTGAGATTTCCGTCGTGGTTGACGTAATGCCGATGTAATCCGGAGCGGAAGCTATGCTTGCAATGATTTCGGGAACGGTTAGTTTCAACGCCGCCGCGTCTATGATTTGCGAGACGTGCCCTTCTTTTTCCCAAACGGCCGCCAGGGTGGCCAGCCCCAAGGGAGGCAATTCGGCGTCAATGATGCTCCAGATGTCATTTTTGCCGGCGTTTCGCGGCGGATGAATGAAGGTAAAATTCATCTTTCGAGTTTCTTTCAAAAAGTGTAAATGAATCTAATTCATCGGCGAAATTTACACAAGCGCAAAAAAAGATTGCAATGTTTTGAAAAAACATAAATAAATAAAAAAATACAGCAAAAATAGATCACCGCGTTGGTCGGTCGCGTCATCGAAGTCTTGATTTTTTGTAAATGAAAATAAGGCGTCTTGGAAGAAGATAAATCTTTATGCTCGTTTCCGATTCCGTCCATGAAAGGAAAGCCTTGGGCGATGACCGCGGCCGGCGGCAAATCGTCTTTGACCTCCTCGCACTGCTTATTTGTCTGGCAAGCTTGGGTTGCAGTTGGGTGGAGTCGATGGTCAACGTCGACAACATGCACTGGGGTTGGGCTTATCTGACGGCTTTGGATGTCAAAAGAGGCGCCATTCCCCACGCGGAAGTGCTGATCGCATACGGCTATCTTTACACCTTCATTCAAAGCATTGCCTTGCGTCTTTTCGGCGAACGGCTCATCAGCATCGGAATCATCACGGGATTGTTTTACGCCTCGTCTCTTTTTCTTTCCTATCGGATTTTTATAAGATTTATGTCAAGACCGCTTGCTTTGGCAGCCGAGCTGCTTATGTTTTTGGTTCATCCGTATATGATTTATCCCGCCTCCAACTACATGATGTATACGTTTGAACTCTTGGCGCTGATTTTTTTCATTCGATATTCAGAAAAAAAATACTACGGTTTTCTTGCGGGCCTTTTTCTGGGCTTGTCGGTGCTTTGCCGGTATTCATCAGTGGTTGCGGTCGTTCCTCCGTTTATTGTTTTGCTTTGCCGGCAATATTTTCACGAAAGAAAAACCCTCGCGACAAAGGCCGTTGCGGAAAAAATCCGCCTGGTGAGCGCGGGGTTTGTTCTTCCCTTGCTGATTTTTATGATATATCTGGCTTTAAATTCCGCTTTGGATGACTTTGTCCGCCAAAACGAGGTTATTGTCAAATTCATCGGTAATGATATAAGAACCTATCTCAATTTTTTGGCCTGTGTTTTCCAAGTGGAAGAGAGCCTGGCTTCCGATTTTCGGGGCAAACTGTTTACGGTTGTTTTGTTCATCTGCCTTTGGGGGATCGCCAAATCCTTGATGGCCGAGTTCAAACACGGGGCGACCGAAACCTTGCTTTTTGATGAAACTGTTTTTGCGGTTTGCGTTGTCGCCGTTTTTAATTACTTAAATGCGGTGCATGTCTACGAAACGTACCGTTTGGCGAATGGAGCGTCTTTGGGATTCGGAGCGTGTATTTTTGTTTTGAACGGTTGTTTTGAACGTTCCGGGAAGGTTGTGAAGTCTATTCTTGTAGCGATTTTATTGGTGGTTTTGTGGGGGTTGTCCTCCACGCTGCTTTTCCAAAAGACGACATCCGCCTACTATCCGTGGAACAAGGAGATTCTTTTCGGTAAGGGTATCGAAAATAATAAGATAAAGATTTTTAAGGGAAAACTTTTGAGCAAAGCCTGCAACGATTTTTATCAAGAGGTTTTCGATGTTTTAAAACCTTTTGAGAATAAATTTTATGTGCTGAATTATACTTGGGACTCGGTGGCCGCCGCGATAAACGATTTGCCTCGCGTTCAAATTTCTCCTTACGACGCCGTGGGGGTCGATGATTTATCGAAACAGGAAAAATTGATTGAAGAAAAAAGAGCCGTGGTCCTTTCATACAAAAAGCTGGATTTTCCGGGATACAAGATCATCTTCGCCAAACAATGGCCGGATGAAATTCCCTGGCTTGGCGGAGGGTTTTTGTTTGTTTCCGTTCCCCAAGAGCCCTCGGGGGAAAGACTCCACGGAAGATAAAAAATGATTTGAAAAGGAGGGTCCGGTTGTCAAAAATTATACTTATCGAGCCGCGCTATCTGAAAGGCATTTTTTGTGCGCTTGCGCGGTTTCGGGGATCGTTGGCGAAGGCGGCGCTTGTATGATCGCGGAACACGCGGAAAAAGAAAAGATGATTTGGGGAAAAAATGATTGGCTTGTATTCGTCGGCGTGCTGATGATTACGGGCGTTGTTTTTTCCGGCTGCCTGCGTCTGGAATGGACCAATTGGGATGACGATGTTTTGGTCTACGGGAACACCTTGGTTCAAAATTTTAATCTCAAGGATATTTTAACCCGGCCAACGGAATATAATACTTATAACCCTTTGGTTCTTCTCACCTTCGCCCTGGAGTGGAAACTTGTCGGGGGGCATCCCTTGCTTTATCATCTGAATAATTTCTTGTTGCATCTTGCATGCACCGCCCTTGCGCTGCTTTTTTTCCGGCGGCTGGGGGTGTCCGTTTGGTGGAGCGGATTCGGCGCTTTGCTTTTCGGCATTCATCCTCTTAAAGTCGAGTCCGTGGCGTGGATCGCCGAGCGGAAGGACTGTCTGTTCGGATTGTTTTTTCTCGCCTCCCTGCTGGCGTATCTTGCTTACCTCGCTTCGGATAAAAAAACTCATCTTTTGTTTTCTTTCGTTTTCTTCCTTGCCGCCTTGCTTTCCAAGGGACAGGCAATCGCCTTGCCTTTCGTGCTTATTTTGCTGGACGGGTATTTCCAAAGACCTCTGAACCTAAAGATCCTTTTGGAAAAAGCTGTTTTCTTTGCGGCGTCCCTGATGTTTGCCGTGCTGACGATAACATTTTTTGTAAAAGAAGTCCGCGCTCCCGCGGATCAGAGAACGATTGTTTGCCTGTTTAATACTTTTGAACAGGTCTTGCTGGGCGGGTATGCCTACAGTGTTTATATTTTAAAATCCTTCATTCCTTACGCGACCTCGCCGCTTTATCCCATGCCGACGTCGCTTCGGTTGGAACATTGGCTGGGCGGAGCGGCGGCGCTCGGCGTTTTTGCCGGCGCTTTGGTCATCGGGCGGAAATACCGCTTTATCGCTTTCGGCATTCTTTTTTTTACGCTGAATATTTTCTTTTTTCTGATGCCGTTTCGGATGAGCGAAAAGGCTTTCCTGTTTGATCACTACAGTTACATGGCCACGCTGGGCGTTTTTTTCTTGATGGCGATGGGCCTGCAGCACCTATCGCGGAAGTCGCCGTTGCTGCGCTCCATCGCGTTTTGCACGGCGGCTGTTTTGCTGATGATTGACGGCGCGCTGACGGTGCGGTATCTTCCCGCATGGAAGAACAGCGAAACGCTTTGGACGTACGTCATTGAGAAATATCCGCTTCAAGTGGCATGGGCGTATGTGAACAGAGGAGACCACCGGCAGCGGGTCGGTCAAATTTCAGCGGCTTCCATGGACTTCGACCGGGCGGTTGCCGTCAACCCTGAAAATGCCGCCGCCTATTTCCGCCGAAGCATGTTGCATCTCCAACAAAACCATTTTGAACAGGCGCTGAGGGATTATAACCGTTATAAAGACTTGGTGTGTCCCGATGACAAAACCAACGGCAACCGGCCCTGCGGCGCCTCGGAGGTGTATAACGATCGAGGCGTGATCTATTACCGGATGGGTCGATATGATAAAGCGCTGGATGATTTCAACGCCTCGATTGAGAGCGGTCCGTTAAACGCGGACCCTTATTGCAATCGCGCTTTGGCCTATTTCCATTTGAACCAGTATGGAAAAGCCATCGAAGATTTTAACCTTTGCCAAACCGCTGGTCCACTCAAAGCCGATCTCATCAATATCCGCGGTGTCTGTTACCTGCGTCTGGGTCATTTCAGATCCGCCCTGGAGGATTTTACGCGCGCCATTGCACTCAACAGCGCCAATCCGTCCTATTTTGCAAACCGGGCGATCGTTTGGCATCGACTCGGCTATCCGATTCAGGCAAAACAGGATGCGCAAGCGGCAGAAAACTTAAGCGCGCCGAAGGAGCGGGTCATTCGCAAACAATCGTCTATCGATTCTCGTCAAAAAAATAAATTTCCGATTGGTTTTTTTTAAAAATGCGGTGAAGCCGATTTTTTTCAGAGACCGAAAAAAATATTGAAAAGACTCCGCCCGCGATGCGGGCCATGCCGCCGCTTGCGACGTTTAAGCTTCAAGCAAGACGGATCGGGGGATCTCCCAGGAATGCGGAGCGCGTTTGTCCGCGCCAAGCCCGCAGCGGCGACAGGAATTGATTGACATCCTCGGGGTGGTTTTTTATAGTTTTGAACCAAAAGAATTTAAAGGCCGATAAATCGCTCATGAAGGCGAGAACGATTTTTGCTCTATCCGTGCTGATTCCCTTTGCGTTGCTGGTGGCTTATGTTTGGATGACGGCCACCGCTTTGCCTTGTCGGGATGATCTCTATATTATTATTAAAGGCGGGCCTGTTGAACACTATTTGAAAGGCGCTTTGACTTTTTCGGATCTCTGGAGGCCGGACGACGGCCAGAGATTTCTGGGGTATAATCTTCTGATGCTGGCCAACGTCAAATGGTTTTCGCTGAACTGCAAAATTTTTGCGCTGCTCATCCCCTTCTTTCTGCTGGCGGCCGTTGTGTTGATTTATCGGGAATACCGAAAAAGCTTGCTGCCCAAGCTCTCGCCGGAATTTATCGCGGCGACTTTTTTTATGATCGCGTTGATTGTTTTCAACGTCATCCAACGGGAGTCGTTGGTGTTCGGGTACGCTTTGAGCTATCAGTCCTCCATGCCCTTTTTCATCGCTGCCTTTCTTGCGCTTGAGTTTTACCTTTTCAACGGGGGAACAAAATCCTACGTGGTGGCTGTTTTGTTGTCCGCTTTGGCCGTTTTGGTTTTCAGCGGGAAATTATACATTGTCTTTGCGCCGGCGCTGGGAATGACTTTCCTGAGCTGTGTCGCAACCCGGCGCGATCGGCTGACACAAACCTTCTGGCGGCGCGCTCTGGGGATCACCGTCCTCCTCGGTGCGGTGGCAATCGTCTATGCTTACCGACTTGGGGAAAACGATTACAATGCTTATCCCGTTTTTTACGCTAAAGAAATTTTCGCCCAACCTCTCGACGCCTTGCGGTTTCTTTTGGCGGCCTTCGGCTCATCGGTGTTGGGAATCGATGTTTTTTTCGCCTGCGATTATATTTCCTTCGAAATGATTCTTGGCGTGGGGCTGTTCGTCGTTATCCTTTATTTTGCGGCCTTGTATCTTTTTTTCCGATCCCGAATGTATGAAAACACCTATTTGCCTTTTTTTCTCATCATGCAGACGCTGTTTTATTTAGTTTTTATGGCTTTTCGGCGGTTTGGACTGGGTCTGGATTATGGCATGGCCTCCCGATTTACCTATGTGAGTCTCTTTAGTCTTGCCGCCATGATCTGGGTGTTTATCTATGCGTTCGTCTCTCTGGATAAAATTAATTTATTTCTCAAAGGGATGGTGTTGACCGGCTGGGCGGTCGTTTTCGCCGGCTTAATTCTGACGTCCGTGGTGGTTTGGCGCTTTCAGCCCGCCCATCGAGCCTTCTTCGATGAATTGTCCGGCATCGCGATGAGGGTGGATACGGCGACCCCCGACGAATTGTGGAAGTTCGGGGAACGTCCCGACATAGTGCGCGGGGCCCTGCGGCTTTTGCGGGAATACCGCCTGAATGTTTATCAAAACGTCCCGGTCGAAAATCCGCCGAACGCATCGCTTGGCGGGGCGGTTGATGTGTCAGAAAAATCGAGGTCGATCCGTCAATGAAAATCGCAATCCTAGGGGCGGGATTGAGCGGCGTTGCCGCGGCGTATTTCCTGCAGGAAAAATCTTTTGTCAGCCATATAGACATCTTGGAGAAAGAACCCGTCATCGGCGGTCTTTGCCGGTCTTTTGATTTTGCCGGCATTTCTTACGACATCGGGCCCCATGTGATTTTTTCCAAAGACGGAGAGATCTTAAAGCTGATGACGGAGCGGCTGGGGGAAAACGTATCGAAAATAAGGCGCTCCAACAAGATCCATTATAAAAATCGGCTGATAAAATATCCTTTTGAAAATGAACTGTCGGCGTTGCCGGACGAGGAACGAGCGTATTGCCTGCGCACCTTTTTGAACAATGTCCACAAAGAATGCGCGACGCAAAATCTTTATCAGTTTTTTCTAAAGACGTTCGGCGAGGGCATCACCTGTCTTTATCTGCAGCCCTACAACGAAAAGATATGGAAATCCGATCTTCGGGAATTGGATGACCTCATAGCGGGAAGAATCCCCCGACCGCCCAGGGAAGATGTTCTGAAGGGCGCGCTCGGCCTGCCGACGGAGGGATATCTCCATCAACTGTATTTTTATTATCCCCGGCGCGGGGGAATCAAATCGCTCATTGACGCTTTCGTCGCCCGGTTCAATGAAAAGGTCCGCGTTATCTCCGGCGTGAACATCCGACGGATCCGGAAGCATCCGCGGCGGTGGGAAGTCGAAACGGCGGAAGGGGAGAAGCGATACGATCGTTTGATTTCCACCATCCCCCTTCCGTCGCTGGCCGGTTATTGTCACCCGTCCGTCCCCCAAAAGGTTCGGGAGGCGGTGTCGCAGTTGAAATATAATTCAATCTTGATTGCGGTTCTCAGTCTGAAGCGGGATCGCCTCGGCGGTCATTTTGCGGTGATGGTTCCCGATCGGAATGTCCTTTTTCATCGGGTGACGAAATTAAATTTTTTGGGCGAGGCCTATCGCCCGCGCGACGGCTCCAGCATTCTGATGGCGGAGATCACCTATCCTCCCCAAAGCGCTCTCGATCGGATGCCGGATGATGATGCGCAAAAAGAAATTATCCGGGGACTGCTTGAATTGCGGTTTGTTGAAGACGATCGCCACATTCAGGCGATGGAAATCAAAAGGTTTCAATACGCCTATGTGGTCTGTGACCTTCAGTATCGCCGGAACATCGAATGCGTCAGAAATTATTTCGGTGCACTTGGAATTTTTCTGTGCGGGCGGTTCGGCGAGTTTGAATATTTGAACATGGACGCGGTGGTGAGGCGGGCGAAAAATCTGAGTGAAAATTTGCAGGAATGATTTAAAATATTTTGAGGAGAGAAACCGCCGATGAAGGTGTTGATTACGGGGGGAGCCGGTTTTATCGGCAGCCATTTGGCTGATGTTCTGGTGAGCCGTCGCCAGGATGTGACGGTGATCGACAATCTTTCTTCGGGAAGAATGGAAAACATCCGTCATTTGCTTAACCGAAAAAGGTTCCGCTTCATCCGGGCGGACCTTTTGTGCCGGCGCAAGCTTGAAAGTATCTTCGAAAAAGGACGCTACGACGCCGTGTTTCACCTGGCGGCGAATTCCGACATCGGCGGCGGTGTTTTCAATCCGGAAACCGACTTCAACCATACCTTTCTGACGGCCTGGAACACTTTGGAGTGCTGTCGGCTTTTTGGCGTGGGGAAATTTCTTTTTGCATCCAGCTCAGCCGTTTACGGGGAAAACGCGGGGAAATTACGGGAGGAAACCGGACCGTTTCATCCGATTTCCTATTACGGTGCGGCGAAGCTCGCCGCCGAAAGCTTTGTCCATGCCTATGCTTTTCTCAACGATATTCAAACGTGGATCGTCCGATTTCCTAATGTCGTCGGCGAACGGGCGACCCATGGCGTGATCTACGATTTCATCCGAAAGCTGAAGAAGAATCCGCTTCAGCTGGAAATTCTGGGGAACGGCCGGCAAAAGAAGCCTTATGTGTATGTCAAAGATCTGGTGGAGGCTGTTTTCTTGGTTTTTCAAAATGCGTCGGAGCGGGTGAATGTTTACAATGTGGGAGTGGATGACCGTCTTTCCGTCAATGAAATCGCCGGGATCGTTTGTCGCGAGATGCGTTTGGAGGGCGTGAAAATTTTTTATACCGGCGGCTCCGGGGGATGGAAGGGGGACGTCCCTCGTTATCGGTATGACTTGAAGAAAATCCACGCGATGGGATGGAAGGCGCGGTATTCGTCCAGGGAAGCGGTGGAAATCGCAGTCAGGAGAATGTTGCAGTCATGATGGCATTGATCCTTGCCGGAGGAAGAGGAACGAGGCTCAAGGCGATCACCCCCCACGCGCTGCCCAAGCCCATGGTGCCCGTCGCCGGCAAACCGATTCTTCAGCATCAAATAGAGTTTTTGGCAAAGCACCGCATCCGGAAAGTCGTCTTGAGCGTCGGTTATCGGGCGCGGCCGATCAAGGATTTTTTCGGTGACGGCCGCCGTTTTGGTGTTTCAATCCTGTATTCGGAAGAAAAACGCCCTTTGGGCACTGCCGGCGCGTTCAAGTTCGCTGAACCCTTTCTATACGGCGCCGGCGACGTTCTCGTGCTGTATGGGGACCTCATTTTTGACTTCGATGTGGCCCGAATGTTTCGCTTTCACCGCGCTCACGGCGGTCCCGGAACGATTTTGGTCCATCCAAACGATCACCCCGGCGACAGCGATTTGCTGGAAGCGGATCGCGAGCATCGCATCACCCGCTTCATCCCCAAACCCCATCAATCTGAGCGGCGGTACCGGAATCTGGTCAACGCCGGCATCTACCTTTTGAAACCCGGCTTGCTCAAGGATCTGCCGGGCGGTCGTGCGCTTGATTTCGGCAGGGATGTTTTTCCTGCGTGGGTCAAAAGGGGGGTAAATATTTATGCTTACAAAACGCCGGAGTACGTTAAAGACGCGGGCTCCGTGACCAGGCATCGGCAAGTTGAAGCGGATCTTATCCGCGGCAAGGTGCGGTGCAGAAATCTCACCCGAAAACAAAAGGCCGTCTTTTTGGAAGACGAAGTTCTCCTAAAGGGCGCGCTTCGTCCGGGACGCCTCAAACTGATCAACGCCGCCGCGGCCGCCGTCGGCAAACTCAACCAATCGGATTTCCTGAGCATCGGAATGATCAGCCGGTTTGCGGCGGGCGTGGGCGCGCCGCGCCCCCGCCGCGTTCTGGATGTTCTCTTGGGGGAACAGGGCGCGTTTCTTGATGAGACATATGACGTTTCCGATTTTCTGGAATCCCATGTCAAAAGCGGAATAAACAAGCGAAACGGATCTTCCGGCGCCCTTATCCTGAAGCATGCGCTGTCCGCCTTCAACATCGAAGGAAAAAAATCTTTTTGGATGGGGCATCGTGCCGACGGTATTTCAGCCGCCGTCAATGCCGGTCTGAAAACGATCCTGGTGGGGGAGGGCGGCGCGCGGGATTCCGGAAAATGTTTCCGTGAACCCGATTTTATTTTTGAAAATCTGGAAGAGGCCGTGGATTTCATCCTCCGGACCGCCGAAGCGGAAGCGCGGATTCGTTTTTGAGGTGCGGGAAAAAACTTGTCGGAGCTCAAGAGGAGTAAAAACGTCATGATTGGAACGAGAACGCCTTTCCGAATCAGTTTCGCCGGCGGCGGCAGCGACTTGAAAGAATTTTATCGAAGGCATCCGGGATGCGTGTTGAGCACAACCATCAACCGTTACATGTATATTTTCGTCCATCGATTTTTTGACGAGCGCATCCAGGTGAAATACGCCAAAACGGAGCTGGTTGACTCAGCGCGGCAAATCAGTCACCCCATCGTCCGGGAAGCTCTTTGCCGGTTTGGAATCACGGGGATTGACATCAATGTCATTGCGGATGTTCCGGCCGGTACCGGTCTGGGATCGTCCGGCGCCTTCACCGTCGGTTTATTGAATGCCTTACACGCTTACGGTGGACGGCGACCGGCAAGGGAAGCGCTGGCCAGGGAAGCCTGCGAAATCGAGATCGAGATTTTGAACGAACCGATCGGCAAGCAGGATCAGTATGCGGCGGCGTACGGCGGGTTGAACTTTATCCTGTTTCATCCCGATGACACCGTGGCGGTGGAGCCGGTGGTGATGCCCGAGGAGAAGTACCGCGAGCTGGAAAAGAATCTTTTGTTTTTTTATCTGGGACGGCCGAGAGCGGCGCGGGATATTCTTGCCCAGCAACAGCGCAAGCTGCTTTCCGACCGGCCTGTTTTTGAGCGCGTCAAAAGGATGGCGGATCTGGCACGGCAGTTGAAAGATCGTCTTACAGCCGGCGATTTGCAGGATGTCGGGATGATCCTGGATGAAAATTGGAATTTGAAAAAAGAACTGTCGCGGAAAATTTCCGACGATCAAATTGATCATTATTACGACGTGGCGAAAAAAAACGGCGCCGGCGGCGGAAAATTGCTCGGAGCGGGCGGCGGCGGTTTTTTGATGTTTTATTGCGAGTCGGAGCATCAGGAAAAAGTAAGACGGTCCCTGGGGGATCTGCGGGAGTATTCGTTCAAATTCACCCGACAGGGGACGTCGGTTATTTTCAACGCGGATAGTGAAAGCGTCTGAAGACGCCTTTTGCATCCCGGCGGCCGTCGGCTCCTTGGCGAGGTTTGTCTACGTTTTTTGTTTTAAAAAGCGACGGCCCTTGGGGCGTTATCAAAACGTCAAACACGGCGGATCAATATCGCGCGACAAAGCGTGAATTTCCCCGTCACGTTTTGGGTCGGTTTCCACCCACCGCCATCACGGAACAAAGAAAAAGGAGAAAGGCTTTGATACGGCCTCCATCAAGCGCTGCCGGGTTCGATGGATTTGTCTTGACAGGGGAGCGCCTTCATTTTAATAAGACTACATCCCTTTTTTGTTTTGCTTGCACCTCGCGGGAAGACCGTCTGCCAAGCGATTGTCTTGGTTGGCGGACAGGGGGTCGTGCGAAATTTTGGAATCGATGACGGAAATGAAAAAAAAGTCCCTTCGCCAAGAAGAAAAAAAATCCCGGCCCGGAAACCATGAAAACATCTGGGCGCGGGAAGTTTTTCGCGACGGGCAGCAATCCCTGAAAAGCATCATGGGCAGTTCGCCCATTCCGGCCTTCATCATCGGTAAGGATCACCTCATTATTTACTGGAACAAAGCCTTGGAAGAATTAAGCGGCATCAAGGCCGAAGAAGTCGTTGGCACCGGCCAGCACTGGAGAGCTTTTTACCGGACCGAAAGACCGTGCATGGCCGATTTGCTGGTCGATGGGCGTCAGAAGGAAATTTCCAAATGGTACGCGGGGAAGTTTGTCAAGTCGAAGTTGATTGCCGGCGCTTATGAGGCGACCGATTTTTTTCCGGAACTGGGGAAAAAAGGCAGATGGCTGCGTTTTACCGCGGCCGTTATCCGAAATTCGAAAGGGGCGATTATCGGCGCCGTCGAAACGCTGGAAGACATTACGCAAGCCAAGCGGGCGGAAGAGGCGCTTCTCAAAGCGCATGAGGACCTGGAGAAAAAAGTCAAGGAAAGGACGTTGAAGCTCGCTAAGACCAATAAGGTCCTGAAGGAAACCACCGACCATTTGTCACTCATTTTGGAATTTCTTCCCATTGTTTCCTTTTCCTGCAGGCCGGATGATTCTCTGAGCATCAACTATGTCAGCAAACGGGTCCGGGAAATCACAGGCTATCCTCCTTCGCGCTTTACGGAAAATCCTTTGTTCTGGCAGGAACGGATTCATCCTCAGGATCTGCCCGATGTCATCAGGAAAATCCGCGCCATCGTCCAGAGGGGTGCCTGTCAACTGGAATACCGCTTTCAGGTGGCGGACGGTTCTTATCGCTGGATTTCCGATTATCGCCGGCTGATCAAGCAGGGCGGTAAATCGCCCGGTTACATGGTCGGCGCTTGGCAGGATGTCACCGAAGAAAAAAGAATCCGTCAGGAAGCCGAGCTGCGGCTTCAGCAGTTGATCCAATCCCACAAATTAAAAGCTCTCGGCGAGGTAGTGGCGGGCGTTGCCCATGAAATCAACAATCCGGTAAGTTTCATCGCCAACAATATCACGCTTTTGGAGGAGATGTGGAACACGGTGGAGCCGATTCTGGCCAGCGACGGGGCGTCTCATCCGGCCTGGGGCGACAAAGGAATGAGCTATGTGGAAGTCTGCACCAATATGAAGGAGATTATTGACGAATTCAAAATCGCCTCGCAACGCATCAAGCGCGTGATTTTGGGGCTGAAAGAATTCGCCCGCACGGACGAAATGCTGGAAAAGAAACCCGTGCGGATTGAAGAAGTGATCCGGGGCGTCATGATCATTGTCGGGGCGCAAATCCGCAAGACGGTTTCCCACATCGACCTTTTCATTGACAGTGATCTTCCGCCCATCCAGGGACACTTTCAAAAACTCGAACAGGTTGTCGCCAATTTGTTGATCAACGCTCATCAGGCGATTCCTCCCGGTCGAAAAGGGAGAATCATGGTGACGGCGAGAAAAATAGAAAGGCTCAAGGCGATCCTGGTGGAAATCGAAGATAACGGCGTCGGCATGGAAAAAGAAGTGCTGGATCGTGCTTTCGAACCTTTCTTCACGACGCGTCGCGAAAAGGAGGGCACCGGCCTCGGTCTGTCGATTTCCTACGGTTTGGTCAAAGAGCATAACGGGTTGATCGGGGTACTTTCCCGTCCCAACGTGGGGAGCAAATTTTCGGTTTATCTTCCGTTGGACGCGTCTTCCCGGATCACGGTTCATCCCTCGATTCTCTGCTGTGACGGCGACATCGCGCAGATTAACGAAATCAAAATGGGTTGCGTGAATGTCATCGGACGGCCGTGCGGTTTGAACGATACCTGCGAGGACATACTGACTTGCCTGGAAAATTATCCTGAAGTGGACTTGGTGATGTCCGCCGCGTCCTTACCGGGTGTCGATGGTTGGGAATTATGCCGTAAAATCAAGGAGCGTTTTCCGCTGATCACCGTCATTTTGTACTCATCGGACGATGGACGGCGGAAAACGGAAGAGGCGGCGGGGGCTCCCGATTATGTGTTATCCAAACCGTTGAACATGTTGCAGTTGCGGAACATTATCAATGAAACGGGAAGGCAGAGACTATGAGAATCCTGATTGTGGATGACGAGGAAGTCGCGAGAAATTCGGTCAGGCGCCTTTTGAAATGGCGCGGCATCAGAAACGTCGAGACCTGCGGCAGCGGGAAGGAAGCCGTCAGTAAGATTAAAGAGACCGACTTTGATATCGTGCTTCTGGATTTGCTGATGCCGGAAATTGACGGCATGCAGGTCCTCGAGGCGACGAAGCCCTACCGGCCCCATACGGAGTTTATCATTCTGACGGCTATGGACGACATTCCCACCACCGTGAAAGCGATCCGCTTGGGAGCCTATGATTATTTGGTCAAACCGGTGGACAATGAACTGCTTTTCGTGGCCATTCAACGGGCCTATGAGCACCGGGGCCTGCTGATCGGTTTGTCTTCGACAGCCGCGCAGGACCGAAAAAAAGTGCCGGAGGCGTTTGCGGATATTATCACGCAAAATCCGCAGATGTGTTCCATCTTGTCCTATGCCCGAATCATGGCCGGCAGCGGCAACCCCGTGATGATTACGGGGGAATCGGGGTCCGGCAAGGAATTGGTGGCCAGAGGCATTCACCGGGCGGGACCCTCGCCCAAGGGGCCGTTTATCGCCGTCAATGTCAGCGCCATTCCGGCCTCCATGTTCGAAAGCCAGTTTTTCGGTTACGCCAAGGGCGCTTTTACCGGCGCCGACGTTTCCCATCGCGGATATTTCGAACAGGCGGACGGCGGCACGCTTTTTTTGGATGAAATCGGCGAGCTGCCGCTTGGATTGCAAAGCAAATTGCTGCGCGTCTTGGAGGAAAAATCTTTCTATCCTCTTGGATCTTCCAAACCGGTTTGGGTGGACGTCAGGGTGATTTCCGCGTCCAATCGGGATATTGAAAAAGCCTGCCAGGAAGGTCAATTCCGGCTGGATTTGCTCTATCGCTTGAAATCCGCCCACATCCATTTGCCGCCTCTGCGGGAGAGGCGGGATGATATTCCTCTGCTGGCCCGTCATTTTTTCAATCGGGCCTGCCGCCAGTATCAAAAGGACCTTGCCGGTTTTACGCCGGAGGCGATGACTTTATTGACTCAAAGGGAATATCCGGGGAATGTCCGCGAATTATCCCAGCTGATCGATAACGCCGTTTTGCTCGCCGATGCCGGCTTCATCCAGCCGCACCATCTGGGGGGAACGCCGACAAACGCCTCTCCTTGGGATCGTCAGCTCTGCACGCTGAAAGAGAACGAAGAAGCGCATTTGGTTTATGTGTTGAACGCCGTTCATGGCGACCGCGGCCAAGCGGCGGGGATTCTCGGCATCACGATCAGACAGCTTCAAAGAAAAATTGCCGCCATGAAAAAAAACCCGCAGTGGGGGAAAATCATCAGCGACATTTAGGTCATGAGAAGACGACAAAAATGTCTCTCAGGCTCAATCAACCGAATTGAATCAGATTTTCGTTCCCTCTCTTGGCCTTCGGTGCCGTTTTCGTCCATCGGGGGATGACTTTTTTTTCACCTCGCCCTCTTGTTGAGTCCAAGTGTCCACCCGCTGATAAAAAAAAGAATTCGGCGACGAATCTCTTGATTTTCAAAAACATTCCGTCCGCGGCCGCGTCTTTCGCGCAGTAAAAAATTTGCGGATTCCTTTGATGGCATATCCGTTGCTTTTTATCGCCTTCGAAAGGGAAAAAGCGATGAAAGCCTTTATTGCGAAGCTTGTCGATTTAACCGAAAAGAACGCCGACAAAATCGCCCGGCAATGGGCGAAGGATGTCCAAACCAATTGGAAGACGTATTCCTACCACGAGGCGCCGGAGGAAAAGATCCTTCGGGAGGCCAGGGAATTTTACGGCAATTTTCAAAAAATGTTTTTCGATGAATCGCCTTACGATTTAGCCAGAGAAATCTTCGGACGATACGCGGAAGAAAGGTACCGGGAGGGCATTCCGCTCCACGAAGCCCTCTACGCGTTGATTTTAATGCGGAGGCATATGTGGCTCTACGCCGAATTTCAGTCTCTATTCAATGACGAGTTGGAACACAGGCAAGCGGTGGAAAGCCTCAGCCGAACGATTTTGATGTTTGATTACATCATTTATTCCGTGGCCAACACGTTTTGGAAATTAATGAAATTGGAGAGGACGGCCCAAAGCAATGTCCATTGAGCAACCCCCGTTGAGTTTTTGGGGGTTTGAGAAGGAGGTCGACCATGCAATCTTACGCCGCAAAACTCATTGATCTGATTGAGAGCAAATCGCAAAACATCGCCCGTCAATGGGCGGACGACGTCATGCAGCATCCCAGGACACCTTCCTTCCACGGTTTGGCCAAATCCGTGGTGATTGAACAGGGCGTGGATTTCTATAAGCTGTTCCGACGGATGTCCATGGCCGAAAATCCCTATGAGGAGGCGAAAACCTTTTCGTGGAAATACGCCGAAAAAATTTACGACGAAAAGATTCCCCTGCGGGAAGCCCTCTATGCGCTGATGCTCATGAGAAGAAATCTTTGGCTCTACGCCGAATTCCAGGGAATGTTTTTCACCGCTTTGGAGAAGCAGCAGGCGGTGGAAAGCTTGAACCGAACCATTCTCTTGTTTGATTACGTCTCTTATCAGGTGGCGGAAAAATATGAAGAACTGATGCGGGAGCATGTCAACAAAATCTTTTCATCCGCGCGGAATTTTATGGAACGCGGCTGTTTGGGTCGGGGGAAAAATCTGTTCCAGCGTGCTTTGATCGGGGGGCTTGTTTTTTTGGCGTTTGTCCTGACGTATTACTGCCACGCGGTCGGGCGAACCAGCGTCGTGTTTACCCATTTGTTTTACATCCCGATTGTTCTGGCTGCCGTTTGCTGGGGCAAAAAGAGCATGGTGGTTCCGGTGATTTTGGGGCTGATGCTTCTTTGCAGTCACGCCGTTTTCCTGAAAGGAATTCCTTATGCGGAAGACATGATTCGGGCGGCGATGTTTATTGTGGTGGGTTTCGTGATCGGCTGGCTGATGGAAGACATCAGGAAAGTCTGGCAACTTTTTGATTCTTTGAAAGGGTAAAACGTCAAAAGAGGGGATTATGGGGGACAGTGATCAGGTGAATCTGGGCAGAGTTTTATCGGTTCGCAGCAGCGTCGTTGACGTGTATTTTCCCAAGGCGCCGCCGATTCGCAACGTGCTGAAGGCCGGAGAAAATCAGGAAGTGGTGATTGAGGTCTTCACGCAACTGGACAACAATACCGTCCGGGGCGTCGCGCTCACGCCGACGCAGGGTTTGGCGAGAGGTTCGGCGGTGATTGATACGGGAAAACCGTTCGAGGTTCCCGTGGGGAAGGAACTTTTGGGCAGAGTGTTCAACGTCTTCGGAGAGACCATCGATCATGGAGAATCGCTGGAAGCGAAGGAGTACCGTTCCATTCATCGCGAGCCCATCCCGCTGCGCGACCAATCAACCGTTTCCGAAATTTTTGAAACCGGCATCAAGGCCATCGATGTTTTGGCTCCGCTGGAAAGAGGCGGCAAAGCCGGATTGTTCGGGGGCGCGGGGGTCGGCAAAACGGTTTTGATTACGGAAATGATCCACAATACCGTCAGCGCGCACGAAGGGATGAGCATTTTCTGCGGTATCGGCGAGCGTTGCCGGGAAGGAGAAGAGCTTTACCGTGAAATGCAGGAAAGCGGCGTGTTGGGCAATACCGTGATGGTGTTCGGTCAGATGAACGAGCCGCCGGGCGCCCGCTTCCGCGTGGGGCATGCCGCGCTGACCATGGCGGAATATTTCCGGGATGACGCCAAACAGGACGTGTTGCTGATGATCGACAATATTTTCCGCTTTATTCAAGCCGGGATGGAGGTGTCCGGCCTGTTGGGCCAGTTGCCCTCGCGCTTGGGGTATCAGCCGACCCTGGCGACGGAGCTTGCCGAACTGGAGGAGCGCATCTGCAATACCAAAACCGGCGCGATCACGTCCATTCAGGCGGTTTACGTTCCCGCGGATGACTTTACCGATCCGTCCGCGGTTCATACCTTCGGCCACCTGTCGGCGACGATCGCCCTTTCGCGCAAGCGCGCGAGCGAAGGCCTTTATCCGGCCATCGACCTTCTGCAGTCGGGATCGAAAATGCTCATGCCCAGCATCGCCGGCGAACGGCATTACAAGATCGCTCAGGAAATCCGCAAGACCCTGGCTGTCTATGAAGACCTCAAGGATATCATCGCCATGCTGGGCATTTCCGAGCTGTCCCGCGAAGATCAGCGCACGGTGTTCCGCGCCCGCCGATTGGAGCGGTTTTTCACTCAGCCGTTTTTCGTCACGGAACAATTCACGGGCATGCCCGGGAAAATGGTTTCACGCGAAGAAGCCTTGAACGGATGCGAACGGATACTGAATGATGAATTCACGGATTATCCGGAACGGGCTCTTTACATGATCGGATCCATTGATGAGGCGAGAATTGACCATGATGCTTAAAATTCTTTTGCCTGCGGAAGTTTTGCTGACGCAGGAAGTGAAAAAAATCGTCGCCGAGGCGGAAAACGGCTCGTTCTGCCTGATGCCGAATCACATTGATTTCGTGGCGACGCTGGCTCCCGGTATTTTTTCTTACGAGCCGACAAGCGGCGGTCAGGAGTTGCTGGCCATGGATGTCGGAACGCTGGTGAAAAAGGGGCAAAACGTTCTGGTGTCGACGCGCAACGCCGTGCGGGCTCCGGACTTGGGAAAACTCAAAGAAGTGGTCGTCCGGCAATATGACGTCTTGGATGAAAGGGAAAAAATGGTTCGTTCGGCGGCGGCGAAATTGGAGGCGAGCCTGATCAGAAAATTCGTGGAACTGAAGTAGCGGCAGGTGAAAGGAAAAGCCTATGGTTGAAATCCGACGGACGGCGCCCGGTGCGCGGCGAAGAAAAATAGCGGATCATTTTGCCGAGCAGGTGGCCAAGAAAGAAGCCCTGCGCCTGCGGGGGATGCGGCATAAAGATGAAACGGTCTGGTTCGGCTTGGGCATGTTCGGAATCGTCGGCTGGGCGGTGGCCATTCCCACCTTGATCGGGGTCGCGCTGGGCCTCTGGATTGACCGGACATGGCCGAGCCAATATTCCTGGGCGTTGATGTGTCTGATTATCGGCGTCGTGATCGGATGTTTCAACGCGGCCTATTGGGTGCGGAGAGTGCGCAGCAAAATCATTGAAGAAGACGAGGAATACCATGATGATCAACCTTCCTGATATTCAGACGCTATCGCTTGTCGTCACGGCTTTTGGGGCGGGAGGCCTGTTGGGTTTTCTGTATTTTATGGGGCTTTGGCAAACCGTGCAGAAATTGACTCAGGCCAAGAGTCCTGCCCGCGTGGTCGCCGTAAGTTTTGCGCTGCGCACGGCGATGGTTTTGGGCGGCTTTTACGTCCTGATGGGGGCGGGACACTGGGAGCGGCTGGTCGCCGCCCTGACGGGTTTTATTTTGATGAGGAAAATTCTGACGGCTCGAAAAGGACCGTGGCAAGCCGTCCAACAGAGTTGACGGCCGAACACGCATTTTTACCGGAGATGGTTTATGGAAATCGTAGCGCTTAATCAGATCAGCCCCGATCAGGTGATTGTCTTCCAGTGGGGATTCATCACGATCAACGTGACGATTCTCTATACGTGGCTGGTCATGGCGATCTTGGTGTTTGTGTCGTGGCTGGCGACGCGCAGGCTTTCTTCGGAGATGAATGTTTCCCGCTGGCAGCATTTTCTCGAGGTGGTGGTTTCCGTCGTGCGCGGGGAAATTTCCGAAATGACGAAGAAGGGGGCGGACAGTTACATCCCACTGATCGGCACACTGTTTCTTTTTATCTGCACCTCCAATGTGCTGGCCGTCGTGCCGGGTTTTGTCGCGCCCACTTCGTCCATCACGACCACGGCGTCCCTGGCGGTGTGCGTCTTTGTGGCGGTTCCCTATTACGGGATTTCGCGCAACGGTCTTTTCCATTACCTGAAGGAATATTTTCAGCCGAACTTTATCTTTTTCCCCTTTCACGTCATGGGGGAACTGGCCAGAACGCTCGCCCTGACCGTCCGGCTTTTCGGCAATATCATGAGCCACGAAAAGGTCATCGGGATTCTTCTTTCGGTGACGCCGCTGTTGTTTCCCGTGATCATGCAGGCCCTGGGACTGCTCATCGGCGTCATTCAGGCTTACATCTTCGCCATTCTTTCAATGGTTTATATCGCGTCGGCGGTGACCGCCGAGGAAGAACATCACGTGCATGTTGAAGCAAAGCAAGAAAGCGTTGCTGTTGCATAACTTAAATAAAGGAGGAGTTTTATATGGATAACGTAAGTATTGTCGCGTTGGCATCAATCTTTGCCGCAGGATTAACCATGGCCATCGGTTCCATCGGGCCGGCCCTGGGCATGGGTCGGGCCATTCAGCAGGCGCTGTCCGCCATCGCCCAGCAGCCGGATGAACGAAATTCGCTGACCCGGACGCTTTTTGTCGGTCTGGCCATGATCGAGTCCATCGCCATTTATTGTTTCGTGATTTCGATGATTGTGATTTTCGCCAATCCGTTCTGGGGGCATTTCACCAAGACAGGGGGATAATCCATGCATATCGACTGGTTCGTATTTTTCTGTCAGGTTTTCAATTTTTTGCTGCTCGTCTATCTGCTGAAAAGGTTTCTCTATGGGCGGATTCTCCAGGCCATGGACGAACGCGAAGCTAAAATCGCCGCGCGTTTCGCCGAAGCCGAGGAGCTCAGAAAAAAAGCCGACGAGGCCGCCGCTCTTTATGAAAAGCGCAACCAAATGCTCGACGAGGCCCAGGACAAAATGCTCAACGAGGCCGTCATGGCCGCGGAAGCCAAAAGGAAGGAACTGATGGAGGGCGTCCGCCGCGATGTCGAGCAGCTCAAGGCGCGGTGGCAGGACATGTTGCTCCGCGAGCAAAGCGCTTTTTTCGGCGAATTGCGTCAGCGGGCGGCAAAGCAGCTCTATGAGACGGCGCGCAGGGCTTTGGGCGACCTCGCCGGCGCCGATCTGGAGGAGCGGATTGTGGACGAGTTTATCCGGCGGATGAAGTCCCTCGATGAGGAGAAAAGCGTTCAGATTCGCAATGCCGTCAAAACCGGCGGCAATCAGGTGACCGTGCAGAGCGCGTTCGGAATTTCCGAAGCCCAAAAAACGCAGCTGGAAAAAACTTTGAAAGAGCAGATCAGCGGCGGCTTCACGCTTCGCTATCTCAAACAGCCGGACATCGTCTCCGGCATCGAATTGCGGGTCAACGGTTACAAGATCGCGTGGAGTTTTAACGAATACCTGGAAAGCTTAGTTGAAAGCATGATGGAAACCCTGCAGAAAGAAGCGCACGCGGCGTAGGGTGAAAAACCAAGGAGGCGGCGTAATGAGTCAGGACACAAGTCAATTGGAGAGCAAAGAATTGAAAGACTTTCTGGACGATACGTTTTCCACGATGGAGAAAATTTTGGATGAACAGAATCCGGAATTACGTTCCTACGAAGTCGGGACGGTGCAGTTTGTCGGACGCGACATCGCCCGGGTGAGCGGCCTGCCGCGCATCCGCGCCGAAGAACTGGTCCGGTTCTCGGGAAACTATATGGGGCTGGTGTTCAACATCGACCCCAAGGAAATCGGCGTGATTTTGTTGGATCCGAGCGAAAACCTGCAGGTGGGATCGGAAGTGCACCGCACCAAGCGCGTGTTGGATGTTCCCGTGGGAGAAGGTCTTCTGGGGCGGGTGGTCGATCCGCTGGGGCGTCCGCTCGACGGCTTGGGAGAAGTCAGCGCGTTCATGCGTCTGCCGGTGGAAAGGCCGGCGCCGGCGGTCATGGATCGCGCGCCGGTTACCGTGCCGCTGCAGACCGGCATCAAGGTCATTGATGCGCTGATCCCGATCGGCCGCGGGCAACGCGAGCTGATTCTCGGTGACCGCCAAACCGGCAAGACGGCGATTGCCGTGGACACGATTATCAACCAGAAAGAGACGGGCATCATTTCCATTTACTGCGCCATCGGCAAGAAAAGCGCCGATGTCGCCAAGGTCATCGCGGATTTGAGGGATTTTGGCGTGATGAAATCCTGCATTGTCGTTGTGGCCACCGGCGAGGACACGCCGGGGCTGCAGTTCATCGCGCCCTACGCCGCCACGAGCATGGGCGAATATTTCACCGAACAGGGCAAAGACGTCCTGATCATCTATGATGATTTGACTTCGCACGCCCGCGCTTATCGGGAAGTGTCGCTGCTTTTGCGCCGTCCTCCGGGACGCGAAGCTTTCCCCGGTGATATTTTTTACATTCATTCGCGTCTTCTGGAGAGGTCCACGCATTTACGACCCCATTTGGGCGGCGGCTCGCTTACGTCCCTGCCCATTGTGGAAACGGAAGCGCAGGATATATCCTCTTACATTCCGACGAACCTGATTTCCATCACCGACGGACAGATTTACCTTTCGCCGGTCCTTTTCAATAAAGGCATTTTGCCGGCGGTGGATGTGGGCAAGTCCGTGTCCCGCGTCGGCGGCAAAACCCAATTGCCGGCGTATCGTTCGGTGGCGGGCGACCTGCGTCTTTCCTACACGCAGTTTGAGGAACTGGAATCCTTTTCCCGGTTCGGAACCCGGCTGGATGAGTCCACGCGCCGGACGCTGGAGCGCGGCTGGCGTGTGCGTGAAATCTTGAAACAGGGACAGTACAAACCGCTTCGCGCTTCGGAGCAGATCGCCTCATTGATTTCGGTGACGTCCGGATCATTGGATGCGGTTCCCATCGAAAAGGTCCGCGAAGCCGAGGCGGCTCTTTTGGAGACCGTCAATCAGCAGTTGCCGGAATTGTGCCGGCGCATTGAAGAAGGCAAGAAGATGGAGATGACGGATCGCGACCATCTCGTCGAAAAAATTAAATCGGCCGTAGCGCCTTTTGAAGAAGCCGAGGAAAACCATGCAGACCATTGAGTCCTTAAAGAGAAGAATCAAAAGCGCGGGAGATCTTTTATCGGTGGTGAAAACGATGAAAGCGCTGGCGGCCGTCAGCATCCGCCAGTACCAAAAGGCGGTTGAATCGCTGGATGATTACAACCGGACCGTGGAGATGGGCCTGCAGATTGTTCTCAAGGACCGCATGAGCAACTTGACGCAGACAAAGGCGTCCGCCGTGAAAAAAACGGGGGCGATTATTTTCGGTTCGGATCAAGGGCTCTGCGGCCAGATCAACGAGCAAATTTGCATTTTCGCCTTGGACGATCTCAAAGCGCAAGGGGTGAAAAAAGAAAACCGAAAAGTTTTGGCTGTTGGCTCGCGTATCGCGGATTATGTTGAAGACGCCGGACAGCCCATCGATGAATTGCTCAATACGCCCGGGTCCGCGGCGGGTATCACCCCGCTGGTTCAGGAAATCATCATGATCATTGAAGAGTGGCACTTTAAAAATAATCTTGATTATTTTGTTCTTTATTATAATGATTATATCAGTGGTTCGAATTTTCAGCCTTGCAGGGTTCAGCTGTTGCCGGTGAATCAGGATTGGATTAAAGACATCGCCCGGAAAAAATGGGATTCGAAGAGCCTGCCCATCTACCGGATGGACGGCGACAGGATTTTTTCGTCCCTGATCCGCGAGTATTTATTCGTTTCCATTTACCGGGCGTTTGCGGAATCGTTGGCCAGCGAGAATGCCAGCCGTCTGGCGTCCATGCAAAATGCAGAGAAAAATATTGAAGAGCAATTGCAGGATCTGCACGCGCAGTTTCACCGCACGCGACAGATGACGATTACCGAAGAACTGTTGGATATTGTCGCCGGCTTCGAGGCATTGAGTTAACCACGAGTCAATCAGAAAGAAGGTGGTCAGCATGGGAGAACTGTATGTTTGCGGGATATGCGCCTGGCGCAGGGAGTGTCAGAAAAAGTTTAAGCTGGAGAAAGACGGGTTTATCAGAAGCCATTGCCCAGATTATACCAGAGACCTGACGATTAAAGTGGCGGCCACGGAAGACGAAGAAGATGAAAAGATCATCATGGACCGAATGGTTCAGCAGCAGGTGGATAAATGGCGCATGCTCTTGGATCGGGCGCTCAAGCAGGGCATGAAAATGGAGGATTTCAAAGGCGGGCCGATCATTACCATCTCGAGGGAGCCGGGCGCCGGAGGCAGTGAAATCGCGCGACGATTGGCGCGGGCTTTGAATATGGATCTGATCGGCGGGCAGATCATCCAACACGTGGCGGACAGCGCCAAAATGAGCAAGAAAGTCATTCAGTCGCTCGATGAGAGAGAGGTCACTTTCCGGGAGACGCTTCTTTCCTCGCTGTTCGGGGATAATTGGCCGTGGCCGGGCGAATATCTCCACCATCTGATGCGGGTGGTGGGAACCATCGGCATTTTCGGCAACGTGATTATTGTCGGCCGTGGCGCCAGCTACATTTTGCCCCGCGAAAAAACATTTAAAGTCAGAATCATCGCCCCGCTGGAGATGAGGATCAAACACTTCATGGAGGACAGGAAATACACGCGGGCGGAGGCGGAACAATACGTCATCAAAACGGAAAACAATCGCAAGGCCTTTGCCCGGAAATATTTTAATGCCGATATTAATGATCCTACGCACTACGATATGATCATCAACACTGAAAAAATTACGGCTCCAGCGGCCACGGAAGCCATCATCGTCGCTTTCCACCAGCGAAGAAAACGCAGACCGCTGACTTCAGAGGAAGAGCAGAAAATGAGCGGATGAAGGGTTCAAATGACGGGGGAATAATTTCCTTACGGGGCAATAAAAAAAGGCCTGATGGCGAAATGCCGCAGGCCTTTTTTGACTTGGTGCCGGAGGTCGGAGTCGAACCGACATGTCCCCGAGGGACGGGGGATTTTGAGTCCCCTGCGTCTACCAGTTTCACCACTCCGGCGAAAGCAACGCGAATTATATAGACGGGGGACAAAAAGTCAAGCTCAAAATCTGTTTGACAATCCCTGGAAGCTTATGTTAACAGAGCAACGAATTGGCCGACTTTCCGTGGGGTTGTAGCTCAGTTGGGAGAGCGCTTGAATGGCATTCAAGAGGTCAGGAGTTCGATCCTCCTCAGCTCCACCAAAAAACAAAAGGGAGAATTGCTTGCGCAATCCTCCCTTTTTGCTTTTGACCTTTTTATAAATCGTCAACCTGCTTGATAATCCTGATCCTTTTCCCCTTCATCATTTCTGTTTTGTTGCCCTCGATCCATGTCCGGAAGGCTTCCTCTTTTTTCATGGCCAGCAGAGCCTTTTCATAAGTTGCTTTTTGAGCTTCAAATTCCTTCTCGTCGGGTTTTTGCGTATCCAGAAGCTTGAAGATAAAGTAGGCATTGTTGATCAAGAGAGGTTTTTCCGCATAAGGCCTGTGGGAGGAAAGCTGAAGGATGACTTCCAGCGCGTCTTTGTGCGATCCCACCTTCGGAATATTGTTGCCCGGCTGGAAGAACCCGGTTTCGCCGACGGTCAGTTTCTTTTGCCGGGCGATTGTTTCCAAGCTTTCCCCGGCCTTGATTTTCTCCAAAACGGTCTGGGCTTCTTTTTCCGCCAGCACGCGGCTTTGCGCTTCGATGTATTGTTTCCGGACGTCATTTTCGATGTCGGCAAGTTTCGGCACGTAGGCGGCTTTCTTGTCGACGACTTTCAGCAAATAATAACCGTTATCCGCGGCCAGTATTTTGCTGATGTCGTTGGGTTGCAGATCCAGCAACGCCTCGGAGATATTTTTGACAGGGGCCAGTTGTGCCGGAATTTTATTGAGCGGGAAATAGTCCGTCATGTAAACTTTGAGATTGTTCTTGCCCGCGTAAGCGTCCAGATTGTCTTCCTGATAAATGGTTTCGCGCGCCTTTTTGGCCTCCGCATAGGCGTTGGCCATCCCCCTGCTTTTCTTGAGTTCCTTGACAATGGCCGCCTGGGCTTCGGCCAGGGAAAGCAGGCGGCCGTCTTTGGCTTTGAAGTTTTGCCGATTGTCATTGTAATAACTTCTCACGTCGGCGTCCGAAATGTTCGGGGCGAAACTCTCGGCGGGGAAAAACAAATACTTGATTTTGATCTGTTCGGGCACCCGAAACGCGTTGCCGTTGTTTTTCAGATAATCTTCCAGTTCCGTCCGGGTCGGCGCGATGCTTTTGCGTAAATCATCGCCCGAAATTTTCACGAAACGGAGATTGATTTTCTGATTTTGCAGAACATAGAAATCATGAACTTCCTGGGGGGAGATTTTGATTCCGTCGCGGATGAGCGATTCAATTTTTTGAGCCGTCAGCTCGGCCTTTTGCAGCGACTCGAATTCTTCCGGAGACATCCGGTTGTAGCGCAGAATGTGCTGATATTTTCGTTTGTCGAAAACACCGTTGGTTTGCAACATCGGCAGGGACATGATGCTGGAGCGAAGCTCTTCCTCGGAGACTTGAATTTTTAAATCTTCGGCTTTGGCGATGATGATCTGCCGGTTGAGCAGATTATCAAAAGCCGCTTGCTTGAGATTCATTTTCTTGATCATTTCAGGCGTCAGCTGCGCTCCGAATTGGAGGCGCGCCATATCCATCAGTCGTTCATATTCCTTGTAAAATTCGCCGTCGCTGATGAGTTTTTTATCCACCTTGGCCACCACGTTCGCGTGCCGGCCTCCGCGGCTGGAGCCGAAATAAAGCACAAAAACAATGATGATGATTCCGATCACCGCGGTCATGAACCAGCCGCGCGCGTGTTTACGAAAAAACTTCAGCATAAAATCACCTCGGATAGGCAAAAAATATTTTGTTAAACAATCTCAAAGTGTTAATCTCTCTATTATAGTCGTAGCCAAAATGCAAATACATTTTAAAAAGGCGTTGCTTACCCTGTTGAAATACTGTATAGGGAAGCCGGATTGAGCGAAGTCTTTATATTATTTATGAAAAACGCGGGAGGGGATTCATGTTGTTTGATTATATTTTTGGAAAATTTTCCAATGACCTGGCTATTGATTTGGGAACCGCCAACACCATTGTTTATGTCAAGGGGAAGGGGATTATTCTCAACGAGCCTTCCGTAGTTGCGGTACATCAGGATTCCAAAGGCGTGAAAAAGGTTTTGGCCGTCGGCAACGAAGCCAAGAGCATGCTGGGGCGGACCCCGGGAAACATCGTCGCGATCAGGCCGATGCGCGACGGCGTCATCGCCGATTTCGACATCACGGAGGCGATGCTCAAACATTTCATCCTGAGCGTACACAACCGCAAATCATTGGTGAGACCGAGAATCATCATTTCCGTACCTTCCGGCATCACTCAGGTGGAGCGTCGGGCCGTTCGGGAAACCGTGGAATCGGCCGGCGCCAGGGAAATTTATCTGATCGAAGAGCCGATGGCCGCGGCGATAGGCGCGGGACTGCCGGTGGCCGAACCGACGAGTTCCATGATCGTGGATATCGGCGGCGGTACGACGGAAGTGGCGGTCATTTCTCTGGCGGGCATCGTATATTCCAAGTCGGTGCGCGTGGCGGGCGACAAAATTGATGAGGCCATTGTCCAATACATGAAAAGAAAACATAATCTGCTCATCGGCGAGAGAACAGCGGAGCTGATCAAGATGGAAATCGGCTGCGCGTATCCCTTTGATGAGATGAAAGTCGGCTACATCAAGGGTCGGGATTTGATTTCCGGCATTCCCAAAATCGCCGAAACCAATTCCGAGGAAATCCGGGAAGCGATCAACGAACAGGTCACGTTCATTGTGGATGCCATTAAAGACACGCTGGAAAATTCCCCTCCCGAACTGGCCGGCGATATCGTTGACCGGGGAATCGTCCTGACGGGAGGCGGGGCGCTGCTGCACAATCTGGATGTTTTGATTAGAGAGGAAACCGGCTTGCCGATTACGGTGACGGATGATCCGCTGACGGCGGTCGCCCGAGGAGCGGGGATGGCCTTGGATCAGATCAATGTTCTGAAAGATATCGCCCTTGAGGTTTAAAAAGCGCGCCGCTTGGCGGCGAACAAATCTTTGGAGCCTCCGCAGGTTCAAAAGGGATTCTCTGGATTTTTGCCGGAGATCCGTTTTGCATTATTTTTCCGTCGATTGTCTGTAAACGTTGGCCAAAGATATTCGATTTCAATGCAAAAAATGATTGTCGGTTGCACGGCGCATGTTTCTTTTCAGGAAATATAAAACGGCCATACTGATCGCCGCTGTTCTCATGGCCTCGTTGAGCTTTGTATTCTGCGGCTTGAAATACGGGGCGGACCGGATCTTTCTGAAGAAAGTGGTGATGGAAATCGCCGCTCCCGTGGAGAGCGCGCTGGATTATTCGATCAAAAGCATCCGCGACGCCTGGCTGCGCTACATCTTCCTCGTCGGCGTTCAAGAAGAAAATAAGAAACTGAAAAAGAAGATCGGCGAGTTGGAAGCGACGATGAATGCGTACAGGGAAGGCTACCTGGAAGCGCAAAGACTCCGGAAAATTTTGGCGTTCGAAAATGAAAGCAACCACACCTTTGTGTGCGCCCGCGTCATCGGCAAAGAGCTCGGGGCTCTTTCCCGAACATTGTTGATCAACAGAGGGTCGTCGGACGGCTTGAAATCGGGCATGCCGGTTTTGGCTCCCCCCGGTCTGATCGGCCGGTTGACCGATGTTTCCTGGCATTATTCCAAGGTGCTTTTGCTGATCGATGAAAACAGCCGTATGGATGCCGTCGTCCAACGCAACAGAACGCAGGGGATCATCAGCGGCGCGGGGCCAGAGGGGATGATGCTGAAGTATGTTCCCCAAACGCAGGACGTTCAGAAAGGAGATGTCGTCGTTTCTTCGGGGATCGGCGGCGTTTTTCCCGCGGGATTGATGGTGGGGATGGTTCGCGAGGTTGAACGGGAGAACACCGGTCTTTTTTTAAGGATCAACGTATTGCCTTTCACCGATTTGTCCAAACTGGAAGAAGTGATGGTTCTCACCTCCGCGGCGCAAGAAATTCATTGACCATGTGGTATTACATTTTGACGCCATTGTTGTTGATTCTGCTGATTGTCGTTCAGTCGACCGTCAGCGGCATGTTTTTCCACGGCTTTGTGACCTTGGAGATTTCGCTGATCGTTGTGATTTACGCCGGGTTCCACTTGGATTTGCTCAAAGGCGTTTTCTTGTCTTTTGTCGCCGGTTTCATCGTCGATTGCGTCGGCGGGTTTATCCCCGGGGCGTCTTCCTTTGTTTACGTCTTGATTTTTCTGGCGTCTTTTTTTATTTCCGAGTTTTTGGATACGGGGAAACGTTACGTGATCATGTCGTTTACGATTGTTTGCGTTTTGCTCAAAGAAGCGCTGCTGCTTTCCTTCTATAGTATGACATTGAAAACCAACGTCTTTGCCGGAAACTATGTGGCGGTTTTCGCCCAGTCGCTGATTGCCGGATGCCTTGCCCCCGCCGTCTTTTACGTCATGCATCGCCTCGGGGAGGTGGTCTATGAAACTCAGCCGTAAACCTCTTTACGGGCATGAACCTTTGGACCTCAAACAGAAAATTAAAATTGCGGCGTTTTTCGTTTCTTTGGCCATGGTCGTTCTGGTAAGCAGATTGGCTTATCTGCAGATTATCAGAGGAGAGGAGTTTCAGAAGAAGTCGGAAAATAATTCCATCCGTTTCCGCCAGATCAAACCCCTGCGCGGATTAATCAGGGACAGAAACGGCGTGGTGCTCGTGGACAACAAACCTTCGTTTGATATCGTTTTTATGCCCAGCAAGAAAAAGGGCTGCGAGTTGTCAGTGGAGAAACTCAAGGAGCTTTACAAAAGCAGGTCGCTGGAATTTACTTTCGATTCGTCTCTTTTGAAGAATGCTCCTCCCTACATTCCAGTGAGGCTGGAGAAAAATGTCAGCATGGAGAAGGTCGCTTTGGTTGAAACCAACGCCCTGGATTTGCCCGGCATATACATTGACGTGACGCCGATCCGGCTTTATCTGGACGGCGAAATTCTCGCGCCCATCATCGGCTACACGGGAGAAGTCAGCAAAGAAGATATCGCAAAAAGCGACGGCGCCTATGCTTACGGCGATGTTTTGGGAAAGCATGGTTTGGAGAAATTCTACGATGCCTATCTCCGCGGCCGCCGGGGGGCGGAATTGGTGGAAGTCAACGCTTTCGGACGCGAAATAAGAAATCTGGGGAAAATCGAGCCGCTTTCCGGATATAACGTCACCCTGACGATTGACGCCGATTTACAGAAAGCCGCCTGGGAGGCGCTGCAGGGAAGGCCGGGGGCCGCCGTCGTTCTGGATCCGAAAGACGGGGCGGTTTTGGCCATGGTCAGCTCTCCTTCTTTCGATCCCAATTTGTTTGACAGCGGCATTTCCGGTGAACAGTGGAATAAACTGCAGACCAATCCCTGGTCGCCCTTATCCAATAAGGCCATTGCCGGACAGTATCCTCCCGGCTCGACGTACAAATTGATTGTTGCCGCGGCGGCTTTGGAGGAGGGCCTCATTACGCCGGATACGAAAATTCTTTGCAAAGGATCTTTCGCCTTGGGCAACAGAACCTATCGTTGCTGGAACAAACACGGCCATGGTTATATTGATCTGCACAGAGCGATTGTGGAGTCCTGCGACGTTTACTTTTACACGCTGGGGAAAATGTTGGGGGTGGACAAAATCGCCCAGTATGCCAAACGGTTCGGGCTGGGAGATATCACCGGCATTGACTTGCCCAATGAAAAAAACGGGTTGGTTCCCAGCAAGGAATGGAAGTTTAAGAAAAAAAAGGAAGCCTGGCAAATGGGCGAGACCATATCCATTTCCATTGGACAGGGATATAATTTAACCACGCCGCTTCAATTGGCGACGGCTTTTGCCGCCTTTGCAAACGGCGGCACCGTGTGGAAACCTTATCTGGTGAAACGGATTGAATCGCCGGATGGGAAAATCTACAGAGAATTTTTTCCGGAAAAAAAGGGAGAATTGAAGTTGAGTCCCCGGACACTGGAAATATTAAACAACGCATTGTGGGGAGTGGTCAACGAACCGGGGGGCACCGGCCGAGCCGCCCAAATACCGGGATGGGATGTCTGCGGAAAAACCGGAACGTCTCAAGTTGTGGGATTGCCCCAAAATGAAAGGGCCCGTCGCGCGAAGTTTCTCGGCGCCTTCCATAAGGATCATGCCTTGTTTGCCTGCTACGCGCCGATGAAGAATCCGGAGGTTGCCGTGGCGGTCATTATGGAAAACGCGGGCGGCGGCGGCGCGATGGCCGCTCCTGTGGCGCGCCGGATTTTGTCGGCTTATTTGGAAGGCAAGAAAAAAGACCGGGAACATCAAAACGAAACCACCGACCATCAAGAGAGCACGGCGGGTCGGGAACCGTCTGGAGCCGCGAATTTTGCAAGACAGGTGAAAGCCCCATGATTTTTTTGAAATTCGATCGCCGGATCTTTCAGTATTTTGACTGGATGCTGTTGGGATTTGTGTTAGCAATCTGCGGGATCGGCATCTTGAATATTTATTCGACGGGATTCAGCTCAGGCGAACAGCAGATTCCTCTCTATCTGAAGCAGATTCAGTGGGTTTGCCTGGGATTGGTTTTGATGCTGGTCGTATTTTTTATCGATTACCGCGTCATCGTTCAATACGCTTATGTCATTTACGGCATTGCCGTCGCGCTTTTATTGCTGGTTATGCTTTTCGGCTACTCGTCGCATGGTTCGCAACGGTGGATGAACATCGGATTCTTTTCTTTTCAGCCGTCGGAGCTGATGAAAGTCGTGATTGTTGTCGCCTTGGCCAGATATTTTGAAAATCACAAGTCCAATGAGCCCTATAAACTGAAGGAACTTGCCGCACCTTTTTTCTTGGCTGCTTTTCCTTTCTTGTTGATCTTGAAGCAGCCCGACTTGGGAACGGCCTTGATGTTGATGATTATCTTTGGGTCTTTAGTGCTTTTCATGGGGATCGACAAAAAATCGTTTCTGACGGTTGTCGTCGCCGGTTTGATTTTCATGCCCGTGGCCTGGGCCTTTTTGAAGGATTATCAGCGGGAGAGATTGATCACGTTCCTCAATCCCGAAAAAGATCCTCTGGGCGCGGGTTATCACGTGATTCAATCGATGATTGCCGTCGGGTCGGGAAAAATTTTTGGGAAGGGCTTCTTAAACGGGTCGCAGACGCAGCTGAAATTTTTGCCTGAACAGCAAACCGACTTTATTTTTTCCGTGTTCGCCGAAGAATGGGGATTTGTGGGCACGATGATTTTAATCATCTTGTTCATGATTGTGATTTTATGGGGGTTGAAAATTGCCTCTCAGGCCAAGGATATGCTGGGCACAACCCTTGCGTTCGGGGTGACGGCTCTTATTGCTTGGGAATTTTTTACCAACATCGGCATGGTGTTGGGGATTTTGCCTGTGGTGGGCATTCCCCTGCCTTTTTTCAGTTATGGCGGTTCGGCGATGTTTTCAATGATGCTGGCCGTCGGCTTGTTGATGAATGTCAGCGCGCGAAGATTTATTTTGCAACGATGACGATAATGAATTATGAAGTAAAAAATTACTGAAGCCAGGAGGTCGACGTGTGGGAAAAAAAGAAAAAAGAGGTTGAGGATATTAAGGCCTTTTTGGGGCAGGGCGCCGAGTTTGAAGGAAAAATGATTTTTGAAGGTTCCGTGAGGATCGATGGCGTTTTCCGCGGTGAAATTCACGGGCGGGGGTCGCTGGTTGTCGGTCAAGGGGCTTCGGTCGTGGCCGATATAGAAGCGGGGAGTGTTTACATCAGCGGAGAAGTGCGGGGAAACATTGAAGTTCAAGAAAAAATAAATATTCATTCCAGCGGCAAGTTTTCCGGAGACGTCCGCACGCCGGTGTTTGTCATGGAAGAAGGAGCCGTTTTTGACGGGCGTTCATATATGAGCGAAATAAGGGGAAAAAATGAAGGAGAAAAGTCAGACCTGTCTTTGAGTTCATAGGCTTTTATAGTTTTAATATTTTGAAATAATTAAATATTTTTTAATTCTTCTCCCATGATAATAACTAAAGGATAAAATAGACTATCAGTCAGAAAATGCTTGACAAGAAGGCGTTGATGTGTTTATTAAACCGCCAGCTGATAACGGAGTGCATGGGGCTGAATCAAACCCTTGCCAGAAAACAAAAGAGCGCTTGCTTAAAATATCGCACTGGTTCGTTCTCAGAAAATAAAGCCAAAGATTTTTGAGATAAAGACGGTGCAACGCTTCAAAGAGGTAAGCAATGGTCAAAGTCATTCCGGATTACACTCTCTTAATTCAAATGGGATTGTTTGTTCTTTTGATTTTTATTCTCAATATCGTTTTGTACAAGCCGATTTTATCCATTATAGATCGCCGCAAAAAACAGCTCGAAGAAACGGAAAATGAAATCAAGTTATTCAATGAATCCGTCGAAAAAAGAGTAGCCGAATACGAAGAAAAATTAAAACAGGCGAAAATAAAAGCTTCGGAACTGAAGAAGGAAATTATTCAGGAAGGAGCGAATCAGGCCAAGAATATCATCGATACGGTTCGCAATGAAATTCCCATCATTGCTCGCGAGTATCAGCAAAAAATGGATCAGGAAGTTGAAAAAGCGAAGGCTGTTCTGGAGGGTTATTACAAGGATCTCTCTTTGCAGATCGCCCATAAAATATTGGGGAGGCCGGTGCAATGAAAAAATTAAGGCCAGTGGTAACGGCGGTTTTGGTTTGCTTTGTTTTCGCGGGAATTGCCTGGGCTTCCGGCGAGGGTGAGGGCGGCCATGGGGCCGAAAAATGGATTGATTTGGGAAAGAAGACTTTTAATTTTGTTGTCCTGATCGGTTTGCTCTACTGGCTTCTGGCGGCGAAAATAAAGGATTTTTTCGTCGGCCGCCGTGCGGAAATCAAAGAAAGCCTTGAAAAGGCGGCGACGCAAAAAGCCGAAGCGGAGAAAAAATTTCGGGAATATTCGGAAAAGCTGGATAAGGCGTCGCTGGAAATCGACAATATCTATGAAATGATTAAAGCGCAAGGGGTTGCCGAAAAACAGAAGATTATTGAAGACGCCGAAAGAACAGCCAAGAAAATGAAAGAAGACGCTCAGGCGCGCATTGAACAGGAAACGAAAAAGATCACCGATATGTTGAAAGCTCAGGCCGTTCAGATTTCCGTGCAGATGGCCGAAGAGCTTCTCAGGAAAAACATTACAAAAGACGACCATGAAAAAATGGTCAAAGAATACGTTGAGAAGGTGGTAACCAAGCATTGATTAGCAACATTTCCAAACGTTACGCACGCGCTTTTTTTGATATTGCCCGCGAACAGAACAAAATAGAGGAATATTATCAAGAGCTGAGTCAGTTTGATTCCGTCATTTCGCAGAACAAATCCCTGAAAGAATTTTTGGCGAATCCGATATTTGAACAGGCGAGCAAAAAGGGCGTCGTCGAAGCCCTGATCGGCAAAATGGGTTTGACCGGCATGACCGCGAGCTTCTTGCGGGTGCTGGTGGATAAGAAACGAATTGATATTTTGAATGATATTGTCGTCTGTTATCGCCAACTGATGGACGAGGCGCTCAAGAAAGTACGGGTCAACGTCAAGACGGCGTTTCCTCTTTCCGAAGAAATGAAATCTTTCATCAGCTCAAATCTGGAAAAAGCCATGGGCAGGAAAGTGGATATGACGGTGGAAGAGGACGCGTCTTTATTGGGCGGCGTGGTGATCCGCGTCGGCGACACGCTTTACGACGGCAGCATCAAAAATCAATTGAACAATATGAGGAATCTCTTAGGGGAGGCAAGATAGGACATGGAAACAATCAAAGCGGAAGAAATCAGTCAAATTATTTCTGAGCAAATCAAGAGCTATGAGAAAAAGCTTGATATAAGCGAAACCGGTACTGTCCTGTCGGTGGGTGACGGAATCGCCCGTGTCTACGGCGTTCAGAATGCCATGGCCATGGAGCTTTTGGAATTCCCTGGCGGAATTTTGGGAATGGTTCTTAATCTGGAAGCAGATAACGTCGGTGTCGCGGTTCTGGGCGAAGTGACCCACATTAAGGAAGGCGATATCGTCAAGAGAACCGGGAAAATCGCTCAGGTTCCCGTCGGTGAAGGTTTGTTGGGACGTGTTATCGACGCGACCGGGAAACCGCTGGACGGTAAGGGCCCGATTGAAACCAAGGAATTCCGTCGCATTGAGATGGTCGCGCCCGGCGTGATCCGCCGCGAGCCGGTCAATCAGCCGATGTATACAGGGCTCAAAGCGATTGATGCGATGACCCCGATCGGACGCGGTCAGCGCGAGCTCATTATCGGCGACCGTCAGATTGGCAAAACAGCCATTGGAATCGACGCCATCATTCGTCAGAAAGATACCGGCATTAAGTGTATATATGTTGCCATCGGCCAGAAGAAATCAACGGTGGCGCAGGTGGTGGAGAAATTGAAACAATACGATGCGCTTTCTTACACTTGCGTGGTCGCCGCGTGCGCTTCCGACCCGGCGACCCTGCAGTACATCGCCGCTTATTCAGGATGCAGCATCGGAGAATACTTCCGGGACAACGGCCAGGATGCGTTGATCATTTATGACGATTTGTCCAAGCAAGCCGTGGCTTACCGTCAGATTTCATTGCTGTTGCGCCGTCCTCCCGGACGTGAAGCGTTTCCGGGAGACATCTTTTATAATCACTCCCGTCTGCTGGAACGGGCCGCCCGCGTGAGCAAGGAATACGGCGGCGGTTCTCTGACGGCTCTGCCGATTATTGAAACACAGGCCGGTGACGTTTCCGCTTACATTCCGACGAACGTTATTTCGATTACGGACGGTCAGGTTTATCTGGAGCCGAGTTTGTTCTTCTCCGGTATCCGTCCGGCCATTAACGTCGGTCTTTCGGTTTCCCGCGTTGGCGGCGCCGCTCAGGTGAAGGCGATGAAACAGGTCGCCGCGACCCTGAAGCTCGATTTGGCGCAGTACCGCGAACTGGCGGCTTTCGCGCAGTTCGGCTCTGACTTGGATAAAGCGACGCAGGCGCAGTTGGACCGCGGCGTCCGACTGGTGGAATTGCTCAAACAGCCGCAGTACAAACCGATGTCTCTCAGTCAGGAAGTCGTGGTTCTTTTTGCGGGGACAAGAGGGTTCTTGGATAAATACGAGGTTGACAAAATCAGGGCCTACGAAGAACAGCTGCTGAACTTCATGGAAAGCAGGCACCCTGAAATCATGAAGGAGATAGAGGAAAAACAGATTATTTCCCCCGAGCTTGAAAAGAAAATGAAGGAAGTTTTGACGGAATTCGATTCAGTTTTTGTAACGGAATAATTTTTGCGGCGCGGCAAGGCGTGTCGCCGGCAAAATAAAGGTTGAGGAGAAAATAAGTGCCCTCGCTGAAAGATTTAAAAAGAAAGATTGTCGCGGTTCAGAAAACCAAGCAGATTACGCGCGCCATGAACATGGTCGCCGCTTCAAAGTTTAAAACCGCCCAGTTAAAAATGGAAAATTTCCGTCCCTACGCCGGGAAATTCATGGAGGTTCTCAACAGTCTGGCCCTGCGGGTGGACAGCATGAGCCATCCCCTTTTGGCCGTGCGTGAACCGAAAAGACTTCGGGTGATTTGCATGACTTCCGACAGGGGGCTTTGCGGCGGTTTTAATTCTAACGTTATCAAGGCGACGGAAAAATTCCTCAAGGAAAAGGAGAAGGAAGGCAAGGAAGTTTCTCTGATTACCGTCGGGCGGAAGTCGAGGGATTTTTTCAAGAAAAAAGCCAATATCATCGCTCAGAAAACGGACGTCATGAGCAAATTCGACATGACGCTGGCGATTTCGATCGCGGATGACGTGATCGTGCCTTTCATCAAAGAAGAGTATGATGAGCTTTATCTGATTTATAATCAATTTATCAACGTTTCCGTGCAAAAGCCGGTTGTCGTGAGATTGTTCCCTCTGCCGTCCATCGGCCAGGATGCGGACGTTGATCCCGACAGGTTCTTGGATTACACCTATGAACCTTCAGCGGAAATTTTGCTTCAGAAGTTGCTGCCCATGTATGTTCATGTTTTGATTTATAGGGCGCTGCTGGAAACGTCGGCGGGTGAAAACGGCGCCCGCATGGCGGCGATGGACAACGCCACAAGCAACTGTGAAGAGCTGATCAATTCATTGACATTGAAAATGAACAAGGCCCGGCAGGCCGCGATCACCGCGGAATTGATGGATATCGTCGGCGGGACGGAAGCCTTGGCCAAGTCAGGCGGTTAAGCAATGATTTTTCTGCGGGCTGTAGAGACTGCATGTAAAATAAATTAATACGACTATTTGCAAGGAGATCGTTATGAATATCGGAAAAATTGTTCAAGTGATTGGGCCTGTTGTTGACGTGGCCTTTGAAGAAGGGCAGCTTCCAAGCATTTTGAACGCCTTGGCGGTAACCAACCCGGCCATCAATGACGAACCGGATAATTTGATTATTGAGGTTGCTCAGCATCTGGGTGATAACGTCGTTCGCTGTATCGCGATGGATATTACGGACGGTCTGGTCCGTGGAATGCCGGCCAAAGATACAGGAGCGCCCATTAAAGTGCCGGTGGGAAAAGAATGTCTCGGCCGGATATTGAACGTCGTGGGACGGCCCGTGGATGGATTGGGACCGGTCAATGCCCAAAATTATTCTCCCATTCATCGCGAATCTCCGGCGTTTCTGGAACAGGATACATCGGTGCACGTTTTGGAAACCGGCGTCAAGGTCATTGATTTGTTGGTGCCGTTTCCCCGCGGCGGGAAGATGGGCATGTTCGGCGGCGCCGGCGTCGGTAAAACCGTCGTCATGATGGAAATGATTCATAACATCGCCATGCATCACGGCGGTATTTCAGTGTTCTGCGGCGTGGGTGAAAGAACCCGCGAAGGCAACGACCTTTACCGCGAAATGCTGGAATCCGGCGTTATCAAACAGGCCGCTCTGATTTACGGCCAGATGACCGAGCCTCCGGGAGCCCGTGCCCGCGTCGCCTTGACGGGATTGACGGTCGCCGAGTTTTTCCGTGATGTGGAAGGTCAGGACGTGCTGTTCTTCGTGGATAACATCTTCCGTTTCACGCAGGCCGGATCCGAAGTTTCGGCTCTGCTGGGACGCATGCCTTCAGCGGTCGGTTATCAGCCGACATTGGCGACCGACTTGGGCGAATTGCAGGAACGCATCACCTCGACGACCAAAGGTTCGATTACGGCCGTCCAGTGCGTTTACGTTCCCGCCGACGACTTGACCGACCCCGCTCCGGCGACGACCTTCGCGCATCTTGATGGAACCGTCGTTTTGTCCCGTCCGATCGCGGAACTGGGTATTTATCCGGCCGTGGATCCGCTGGATTCGACATCCCGCATCCTCGACCCCAATATTCTGGGTCAGGAGCACTACCAGGTGGCTCGCCAGGTTCAGGTAACCTTGCAGAAATATAAAGACCTGCAGGATATTATCGCCATTTTAGGAATGGATGAGCTCTCCGAAGAAGACAAGCTTACGGTCAGCCGCGCCAGAAAGATTCAGAGATTCCTGTCCCAGCCTTTCTTTGTTGCCGCTCAGTTTACAGGCACGGAAGGAAAATTTGTTTCCGTGGCGGACACGATCAGGGGCTTCAAAGAAATTCTGGAAGGAAAACACGACGATCTGCCCGAACAAGCTTTTTACATGGTCGGCGGCATCGAAGAGGCCGTGGAGAAAGCCAAGAAAATCGCCGGTTAATGCATAATATCGGGAGAAGAAAATGGCTGATGAATTAATGTTGGAAATCGTGACGCCGGAGAAACTGGCTTTTTCAGATAAGGTCGAAGAGGTTACCATCCCGGGAACGGAAGGCGAGTTCGGTGTATTAAAAGGTCATGAGGCGTTTTTGAGTTCTGTAGAAATCGGTGAGCTGAACTTTCTTAAAGATGGTAAGAAAACCTATTATGCTGTCAACACCGGTTACGCGGAAGTAACCTCTGGCAAGGTCACCGTCTTGGTTGAAACGGCGGAAAGATCGGACCAGATAGACAAAGAAAGAGCGCTGAAGGCCAAGGATAGGGCGGAGACGCGTCTGGGACAACTGACGAAGGAAGACACAGAATACGAAATTATGAGAGCTGCGTTGGCGAGAGCCATTGCCCGCATTAACGTTGCGGATAAAAAGTAAATAAAATCGAAAAATTCAACTTTTATAAGCAAATTATCAAGATAGGATAATTTGCTTATTTTTTCGGGGATATGCCTTGACTTTTTGCAAAATCGTCAGTATATTTTTGCAGAAATTTTTAAAAAGTCTCGATACCTGAGACAATGATGGTTATCGTTAAGTTCTATCAATTTAAAATCAAAAGGAGGGTACTATGAGAAAAGCATTTTTGAAAATCGCATTTTTGGTGACAGTGGTGTTTTTTGTGTCTGCCGCAGCAGCTTTTGCCGCAGACGAAAACAAAAATTTTATTTCCAATAAAGTCGGCGTCGGCTATCAGGGAATGGTTGCCGGTGATTTCCTCAATGGTCTTTCCGTGCGCGGCTGGATCGGCGACCGAGTAGGACTTGAAGCCAGCGGTTTTTATGGTCGATCAAGCATGGAGATAGAAGAGGGCGGTGAAGGCAAATATGAGACAAAAGGTGATTTGTGGACAATTGAAGCCAAAGCCATGTATGCTTTTATTGTAAGAAATTACAGTAAATTCTATGCCGGCGGAAAAATCGGTTATGGCCAGATAGATACTTCAGGAGGTTATGAAGGAATTGACGGAACCAGTTTCTGGACTCCCGGATTGTTTATCGGTTCCGAATGGAGTTTCCCGCAGCTTCCCGAAGTGGGTTTTAATTTTGACATCGGTTACTCCTGGCTGATTTATGACAACCATGTCAACGATGATCCTTATGTGTATATGAATCTGAATTTGAGCGGCATCAGTGCTTCGTTTGGAATTCACTATTATTTCTAATCCCAGCGTCTGACTTTTGAAAAAATTCCCCCTTGGTTGTTGGAACGACCAAGGGGTTTTTTTTATATTTTCATGAAGCGGGCGGCAGGTTTTTGCTTAAGATTAAAAAACAGATTTCATGAGCACCCGTCGTTTGGGAATGGCTTGTTTTGGGAGATATGCTATGATTGAAAAAGATGTTCCACATGAAGTTTCGGTTTTAGCTCTTGGTTGGCTTCCTTGAGTTTTTCCGGCGAAGAGACGATGGCCACGGCCGCTTTGACGGAACTGGAAAAATAATCCGCCAGAGCGTCTTTTACTTTTTTGGGTGTCGCGGATAAGATCGCATCTCTGAACTGCTGCCGCATTTCGTCCGTGACGCCGCCGAGATATCTCATCAAGGAAAGGTAACCCCGTCCCGCGGGGTCGGTTGGTCTGTCCATTAACGCAATGGAGCTGATGATCGCTTTTTCCAGGTCATCTTCCGACAGCTCGTGGTTCAAATAGTAGTCTCGCGCGTTTTTAAAAGTCGTCAGCGTTTGCGCGATATGAGGATCACGATAAGAGAGGAAAGCAAAAAGGCCCAGTGCTGTGTCAAAAGAGGACATGCCGCCGTAGGCGCCGCCCTGCACCCGGATATGTTTATAGAGATAATTGTTGGACAAATCTTTTGATGCCAGCACCAAATACGGAGAAATCGGATCGGTATAAGCCGGCGTCTTTAAGATGTAGGCGACATAGGACACCTGCGAAGGCACGGAGATTCCGGCGTAAACCGGCTTGAGATCGGGATTCATGAGCGTTTTTGTTTTCTTTCCGGGCGGCAGTTTGCCAGCGATCCGTCTGATGTTTTCTTTGATTTTGTCCAGGCCTTGCGTGTCGGCGGTGATATTGATGATGAGGTCTTGTCTTCTAAACAAAAGATGGCGCAGGGTGTCGAGTTTTTCCCGGAAATCATCTTTCAACTTAGGGAATTTTCCGGCGATGGTTTGCACGAATTTGAACTGAGTGCGGCCGTGCCATTGTTCATCCCGGTAGCCGGGAAGCGTAAGCGCGGCGCCCGCTGCCGTCTTGGCAAAAAGATGACCGGATGGGATGATGGCGGATTGAAGAGCGTTTTTTCTTTCGGAAATCAAGTCTTTCATCCGCGGTTCATGGGTCAAATCCGCCGCGTAAACAACGTCGCTGACGATGTCGAACGCGTCCGTCAGATTGCGATACAGCGCCTTGAAGGAAAAAATCATTTTTTGCCACGTCCAAGCGCCGTCGGCAGAGAAACCTGCTGTCAGATTGTAGCCGAAGCCGCCCATTTTAAGAGCGATGCGTTTGGCCATTTCCTCATAGGAGTGTCCCGCCGCGCCCATTCCCGTGAGGATTTTCCCCAGGAGCGGAAGATAAATCTGGAGTTCCTCCGGAATATGCGACACATCAAAAACCAAATCGACATACGCGATGCCGTTGGTGAAGAGGTCGTGTTCCAGAACTTTGATGGCGTCGATGGAAAGTTCTCTGTTCGGAATCGTTTCGATTTTTCGGGGGATATCTTTTATTTTTATTTTAGGAAGCATTGCCGCCGCTTCCGGCGTGTCGGGTTCGGACTGATATTCCTTGAGTTTCTTCGCCTGTTCATTGATGGCGAGAAGCTGGCTTTCGGAAAGGGATGCCTTGAGCCGGGCCATGGCTTCCCGATAGGCCCTTTCCTTTTTGTCGTTGAAATCAACATCGGGTTCCATGATGGCCGTGACCCGGTGCTTGTTTTCCAGCAGCCACTGTCGGGTGATTTTTTGAAATATGCACGGATCTTCTTTCCAGCGCGCGCGGATCGTTTCGATGATCCGCGGGAAATCCAGGCCAATGAAGGGATCTCCGTCATAGAGCCACGTCTGGAACACATTGTTCATCAGAATGATGCCGTACGGATAGGAGCCGCGCACGATTTCTTTGCCGTGGAACTCCACCTGGTGCAGCACGCCTTCAATCAATTCGGTTTCATAGCCTTCCTCGGCGATTTTTTCCAGCGTATCGAGAATCAGTTTTTCAATTTTTTGCGCGTCGGCGCTTCGCGTGTTTCTTAAACCCACGCAGAACATCAGTTGTTTTAAATCTCCTTCAAGGCCGGTCACCGGCGTCAGGTCTTCGCCCAGTCCGGAGTCGATCAAGGCCTTGCGCAGGGGGCTGGCGGCGCTTCCCACGAGCAGCGCGGAGGTGATTTCCAATGCCAGCGATGTTTCATCTTCGGTGTTTTCGCACAACATCCAGGCGACGTTGACCATGGTTTTGCGCTCGGAGGATTCTTCCTTCCCCAGCGGATAAGTGCCGCGGACGATGCGGGGTTCGGGGAACCGTTTTTGGCTGTCAATCGAAGAATGGATGGATGTTTTGCCGAACCCGGCGAGGGCCTCGGAAAGAAAGGCAAGATGCTCGACGGTTTCAATGTTCCCATAAATGAAAAATCTGGCATTCGACGGCGAATAATAACGACGATGATAATCCTTAAACTGCTCGTAGGTCAAAGACGGAATCACGTCGGGATCGCCGCCGGAGTCAAAGGCGTAAACCGTGTCCGGATAAACATTTTCCTGCAAAAGCTTATACATCAATGTGTCCGGCGATGAGTAAGCCCCCCTCATTTCATTATAGACGATCCCCGAGATGGTCAGATCGCTTGTTATGTCGTCGGAACGTGTGAACTCCAGATGGTGGCCTTCCTGAAGAAACGTTTCCTTGAGCATCCGCGGGTGAAAAACCAAATCGGTGTATACGCGCGCCAGGTTGAAAAAATCGCTTTTTATCTGGCTGGCCACCGGATAGATGGTTTTGTCGGGATAGGTAAAGGCGTTGACAAAGGTCTGCATCGTGGAACGGATGAGTTCTTTGAAAACATCCTTAAGGGGGTATTTTTGAGAGCCGGCCAAAACGGAATGTTCAAGAATGTGAGGTACTCCCGAAGCGTCGGGCGGAGGCGTGCGAAAGCATATCGCGAATAAATTCTCCCGGTCAAAAGCGTGCAGATGAAGTAATTTTGCTCCCGTCTCGATATGTTCCAGCTCATAGGCGGTGATGCGGATCGAGGGCAAGGGTTGTACCCTCAAGACGACGAATCCATGCGATGCTTCGCCTTCTTTGAGTGTTGGTTCGGGATAAGTTGTTTTGTCCGACATTTTTGGGGAAACGCTCCTTTTTTTCGTAAAATCTTTTCGATTGACGCGGCGCGAGACACTCAACCCGCGACGGCACTGATAACGGCCCAACACAAGATGGCCGCGGTCATCGCAATGCAGATATAAGCCAGGATTTTCATCCAGGCGCCTTCCGGTCGGATATCGTTGTATCCCATCCAATAGCCCAGAAAAACGCCCGATAAAATCCCGCCGCCGTGCGCCCAGTTGTTAATGCCGCTGAAAATCAGTCCGAAGATGATCAGGCCGATGACCCAACTCATGGCCTGTTTGTAAATGGCTTCTCCGTAAGAGTCGCCGCGGCTTTTGCCGTAGTAAAGAATGGCGCCGATTAATCCGCAAACACTGGCGGACGCCCCGATCGTAAAGGGGACGCCGAACAAAACGGAAAGGGCGAAACCGCCTGCTCCGGTTAAGAGATATAAATTGATGAAACGGTGAAAACCGAATTCCCGCAGAACAAAAGGTCCCAGCTGATAAAAAGCCATCATATTAAATCCGAGATGCAATATCCCGCCATGGAGAAAGGATGCGGCAATCAGCGTCCAATAACGGTGGCCGCTCAAAACGGGGAGGGCGCCGGTTGCTCCCAGGGAAAAAAGGCTCTGTTCGGACGGCGAGAGGAAATTGAAAGGTCCTCCTATGCCCGAAAGCGCCCCAGGATCCAGTAGAACGGACAAAAGATAAAAAGCAATGTTGACGTAAATAATGGCTGTGACCGGATCGACGCCGAAAAAGATTTTTCCGACCGTCCCGGCTCGGTGGTGTAGCCCCGGCCGCGAAAGCCCGCAGTACGGACACTCCGGTTCGTCTTGGCTGATTAATTTACGGCAATGGGGACATAAGATGGATTTTCTTTTCGTCATGGTTTCCTTCACCGCGTTTCATTTGCAGCGCTTCATTACCAGCAATGACGGCCGTTGTAAAGAAAAATACCGCCGCCGGTTGACGGATGGACGCGGAAGCGATATGTTTTCGCGACGAAGAGGTGTTTTATTGCAGATCAATGATCGTGCGATTGTGAAAATTGAATCGGTTGCGTTCGGCGGTGACGGTATCGGCCGGATCAATCATTTTGTTGTTTTTGTGCCTTTTGCCTCCGAGGGGGATGAGCTGGAAATTATCGTCACGCAGGTCAAAAAAAAATTTTTGCGCGGCCGGATATTCCGCATCCTCACGCCTTCACCCCGGCGCGTCCGGCCGCTGTGTCCATATTACGGCGCGTGCGGCGGCTGCCGCTACCAGCATCTTGATTACGAATATCAGCTGGCCGTCAAGAAAAAACAGGTGGAGGATGTTTTCAGTAAAATCGGCAAAATCGCCCATCCTCCCGTTTCGGAAATGATTGCGTCGCCTAAATTTTATCATTACCGGGGCAAGGCGCAGGTGCATGTCGAAGGGGCCTCCGGCGGCCGACGAGTCGGGTTTTTGGATGTCTCGGGCGCAAATCTTCTGGATATAGAATCATGCGCCATCATGGATGAAAGCATCAATGAGCAGTTGCGCGTTTTTAAGGGAAAAATGCCTGTCCGGAATCTAAAAAGTACGCGTTTAACGATCTGGTCGGCCGACAATCCGCAACAGACACGCAAAGGGCAAGCCGTCGTCAGAATGGTCAAAAACCGGACGTTCCTTGTTCCGCCGGAGGGTTTTTTTCAGTCCAACCTATATCTGACGGATCGATTGGTGGACGAAGTCTGCCGGATGGCCGCCGCCGAAAAGGCGGACACCCTTGTGGATGCCTATTGCGGTTGCGGTCTTTTTTCGGTGTTTGTATCTCCGTTGGCGCGAAAAATCATCGGCATTGAATGGGATGAACAATCCGTGCGTTTCGCCGGAAAAAACGCGGAAAACATGGGCGTCGTCAATGCGGAGTTTCTCTGCGGAGATGTTGCGACGGTTTTGAAAAATAATTTTTTGCACGCAGGCAGGAAAATGGATGCGCTGATTCTTGATCCACCGCGCAGCGGTTGCCCAAAAAACGTCTTGGAGGCAATTGCGTTTTTGAGACCGCAGAGAATCATTTATATTTCCTGCAATCCGGCGACTCAGGCTCGTGACGCGCGGTTTCTTTTAGCCAACGGTTATATTCTGAAAAATCTTCTGCCCCTGGATATGTTTCCGCAAACGGAACATATCGAAGTCATCGGATTTTTGGAGTTGGCCGTTTGAAGAACGAACAAATAAATATTTGTAGATTTAAAATCAAAAAATTGATATTCCCCAACCATATTTTTTGAACAAGGAGACAAAAAATGGCATCAAAGAGCAAAGACGTGAGAATGGCGCAACTGAAGGCATTTGAAAAGAAGTTGGATTTGCGGTTGCAATATCTGAAGCAGAAGGGTGTCAGCCAGGAAAAAATTCAAACGGATGTGATCGTGAAAAGTCTGAAAGCCAAAATCAAGGAAACAAAGGCCAGAATCGCCGCAATTGAAAAACTGGTCAAACAAACCGAAGCGTTGGCCAAAGCAAAAGAGCAGAAAATGGCCGAAGCCGCCGAAAAGCCGGTAGAAGATCAAAAGGCGGCCGCCAAAGCATCGGCGGATGAGAAACCGGAAGAGGCAAAGCCCAAAAAGAAGACTGCAAAGGCGGAAAAGGAGCCTCAAAAAGAATCAGGGGGAAAAGAAGTAAAGCAGGATAAGGAAACGAAAAAATCCGCGGCCGCCGAAGAGCCTGCGCCGAAAAAAGCGAAAAAACAGACCGAAGCCGCCGCCGATGCCGATGGAGCGCTGAAAAAGAAGACAACCAAGAAAAAAGAAGAATAAAAATGAAGCTATCATCAATAAAAAAGGGCAATTTTCAAAAATTGCCCTTTTTTATTTTGGCGTCCCCACGCGGATTCGAACCGCGGTTACAGGCGTGAAAGGCCCGTGTCCTAGGCCTCTAGACGATGGGGACGTCCCATGCGAATTGCGCCTTATATATTGATAAAATCAGAAAGTCAAGCATTGACTCAAAAAAAAATGGCACAAAATTTTGTGAAAGATTTTGTGAACTTTGGCGGCGCAAGCCACGGGGGTTTTTATCAAGAAAAGAAGCCTAAAGGGGCTAGGTCTGCTTTGACCGTGATTTTTTTCTGCTCGATGGAATTCGACTTTTTTGCCGAAACGGGTTATCGCAAATTTCCCGTGCGGATGGCTTCCTCAACAAGCCTGTTGTATTTGGATGCCTGAGCTTCCTGAATATATTTGTTGTCCTTGACCATTTTCATCATCCGCTTGAGCGATTTGTAGGGATTGGTTTTAATGAGCAGATTGGCGAATAATTTGGGAATGCCCTTGCCCAGATCGGGATCGATCATGAAAGTGACGCGGGTGTGCTCACGGTCAACCCACTCCAGCGTCCACACGGCGCGAAACGAAGGCATTCGGACGTATTCCTTGCCGGCGACATAATTCATCTCATCCGTGGAATCGACAAAAATTGTGTCGCGGCCGTTTTTCAGATTCAACAGAACCCTGCTTTTTAAAATCATGTCGCGGTCTGTCATCAACGGGATGTGCTGGCGGAACCAAAAGATGAACTCATCTTTTTCATCATCCACGGTTTTCAAAATTTTTGTCTCCGCGCAATCCTCCATCCATTCGGGATAATTGGCGATGTCACGGAGAATCACGCCGATGGTTTCGATTCTTGCGGGAATAATGCAGGTGGCTTTGGCCGCGATGTAATCCTTGCCGGGGACGGCGCTGGTATAGATCTGACAATGATTTTCTGTGCCGGCATATTTCCATTGATACTTGTCTTGCGCCAGACAAATCGAGCTGCTGAGAAAAAGAATCAGCAGCATCAACGTGGCCGTTTGAGACTTGATTATGCTCCTGATTTCAAGCAGGGTCATCGCATTGCCCGATGGCGTGAATAAAGAGGCGGAACCATAAAATCGGTCCGCCTCTTTATTCTATGCCGCTTATTTTTGAAGACGCTGGGCGTGTTCTTCCGCCAGTTTGAAATACTTGGATGTCTTGGCGGCTTCAATATACTTCTTTTCTTTCGCCATCTCGGCCATGTTCCTTAGGGTCTTGAAGGGGATTTTTTTAATTGTCATGTTGGCGATGCCGACCGGCACGCCCGGACCAAGGTCGGGATTAATCATGAACGTAACGCGGGTGTGCTCGCGATCCACCCACTCCAGCGTAAACAAAGAAGAGAAAGAGGGCATTCTAACGTAGCCTTTACCGGAGTCGTAGTCCATTTCATGGGTGGAGTCGGCGTAAACAAGATTGGTGCCTGGAGGTGTATTGATCAGAACCTTGCTTTTGAGGACCATGTCTCTGTCTTTGAGCAGGGTAACATGCTGACGAAACCAGAAGATGAAAACGTCATTGGCGTCATCAATCGTCTTGAGTATTTTGGTTTCCTTGCAGTCTTCCATCCATTTAGGATAATTTTCTATGTCTCTGAGAATCGTTCCTAAAACTTCTATCCTTGCCGGTATGACGCAAGTTGTTTTTGCGGCGATGTAATCCTTGCCGGCCACCGCGCTGGTGTATATCTGGCAGTTGTCCTTGCTTTCATCCAGCTTCCACTGATACTGATCCGCCGCGAAAGCCGCTGTCGTAAGCACCATCATAACAAACGCCGCCATCATCAAGACATGTCTTCTGATCATATCGTTCCTCCTGTTGTGTTGTTTTTTGTTTTTCTTGAGTTGGGTGCAACCTCTATGACATTTTTGCGTTGATTTGTCAAGCAGTATGCCCAAAGGGTTGATGATGATTGAACGTTATGCTATAAAAACGGCAACTTATTCGAAACATTGCAAATTGATGTCCCTAATAAAAGAAGGAGGTCTATGCGCGATGTCGGAAGAAACCCACAAAAAAGAACACCGAGACGATGATGGAAAGCATTTGGAAAAATTGACCGTCAAGGAGCTCAGGGAAATTGCCGCGGAATTTCCCCACGAAAAGGCGATTCACGAGATGAAAAAAGAAGAGCTGATCGCCTTTATCAAAGAAGCCAAAGGTATTAAGGATGAAGCGCCGGTCAAAAAAAAGAGACATATCGGAAAAATCAAGATGACCAAGCCCGAGCTCAAGGCGAAAATCCGCGAGTTGAAGGCCTTGAGACTGCAGGCGCTGGAATCCAACGAACAGGAAAAATCATCGCGTTTGAGACGCCAAATCAGCCAGCTCAAAAAAAAGTTGAGACGCATCGCCGTGGCGTGACGGATGAGTGGTCCTTGAAAAGAGAGGGGGGCCTCCGGCGCGGGAATTTTTTGCCGCGCCCGTTATGGGCAAAGCAAAACGCCTTTGGCCCAGAGGCAATCGCCGCAGACGGGATGCGTGTTCCCCAGACAATCTTCCCGGTTGGTTTCGGAAAGCGAGCAGCCGCTGCATTCGACACAGGGCGCGAAGTCGAACGCCAGAACCTTGCCGCGAAACCGGCGGAAGCTTTTTTTGTTCCAGATGTCCGTGAAGCTCTCCAAAGCGAGATTTCCGAAAGAACATCGCTCGAAGCGTTTTTCCCGCCCCAGGATAAACGCCCGGTGCGAATGCATCAGCGCGATGCAGGGGCTGACCTCGCCTGAGTGCGTGATCGCCGCCGAACTTTCCCGGACGAACGGACAGGAATACCCCGCCGGAATATCCTGATGCGGCGGCATGTTCCAATTCAGCGTTTTCAAAAATTCCAGAAGCGGGTTCAAGTCGGCCGGACGCTTGTCCATTCTCGGCAATCGGAGTTGGGAAGACCAGCGGGGGCGCTCCTCTTTGTCGTTGATCGTGGCGCTGATCCAGTAGAGGATGTCTTCTTTCATGTCCTCAACGCACGGCAGAAGATTCGTCAGAATGATAAAATCGGCTCTCATGGATTGCGCTTTTTGCGCAAACTCGGGAAGTTCGCGGCTGTTGCTTTTCATCATCACAAATTCCAGGCCCAACGCGGGCTTCTTCCCGTTTTGACGCAGCATGTTCAGCCCCCTGAGGTTGTCTTCGACTTTGGATAAATTCCCGCCGAGACGGATATCCTCATAAGAGGGTTGCGTGGCGCCGTCCACAGAGACGACGAGGATATCCAAACCCGCATGCATCAGCGCTTGCGCCGTGTCCCGGTCAAGCAAATGGCCGTTGGTGATGATCTCGGTTTCAAGTCCGGCCCTATGGGCCAGCGCGACCATCGTGACGATTTGGGGATGAATGAGCGGTTCTCCGAATCCCCAGAAAGCCACGCGCTTAAGCGAACGAAAAGCCTTTAGATCAGAGAGCAGCTTTCGGTAAACGGCCATATCCATGGAACCGATTGGTTCATCCCAGGAATTCCGGATGCACGTGCGGCACTGCAGATTGCACTGGGTGGTCGGTTCAATGTAGAGCTTGGTCAAAGGGGCTTTTGGCGAAAACCGTTCAAAATATTTGAAAAGCTTTCCCGTCTGTTTCTGATTGTTCAGCGTTGGTCTGATATCCATTGACGTCCTTTTGATTTTTTACATAACGGAACGAATCAGTTCCGATAGTTTTTCCTTTGTCGGCAACCGTTTTCCCCGATGGACGATCTGGTCATTAACTTTCAGCACCGGCGTGAAGGGGATGTATCGTAGAACGGTCTTGATATCCGTGACGTGAAGAATATCAGCGGCTATTCCCTGTTCTGCCGCGACCTCCCGAACCTGCTGGTAAAGCCTTTTGCAGAAATAGCATCCCGGTCCGATGATCTCGATTTTGTTTTTATCTTTTTCATCCTTCGTTATATTCAAGATTTCGTCTCCTTTCTTTATCATATCAATTCTTTGCCCAACGTGCTCCAGATCGAAGCTCTGCAAGATGTGAAACGCCGGGGTCATAGGGGGTTTGTTGCATTACGAGTCAACTTAAGAATTTGGAACCAGCCCACACTGGCAAGCGCCAAACCGAAGGCTACGGCCAGCTCATGAAGTGACAGCGGCGCGAAGCGAAACGCGCCCGCCAGAAACGGCAGATAAAGCGAGAGCGCAAGAAATCCAAGGGTCACGCCGGTCACGATCCAAAGCGTTGCATTCGGTGAACGCAGCGACGCCAGCAGCGTGCGTGTTTGCGAGCGATTGGAAAAGATCAGTGCCAGATTGGCGATCACCAGCAAAGAAAAGGCAAAGGCCCGGGCCTCGGGTTCGGCCAGTCGGTGATCCGCCCAGGCATAGGCGCCCATTACCACAACCAGAACGCCGATGCCTTGCAGCAAGGCAAGCACGAGCGTTGCGCCCCCGAAGAGTTGCGCATTCGGATCGCGCGGCGGGCGCTGCATAATGTCCGCTTCCGGCGGTTCGTTTTCAAAGGCCAGCGAGCAGGCCGGATCGATGATCAGTTCCAGAAAGGCGATGTGCATGGGATAGAGCAGCGCCGGCCAGTCCAGCAGGACAGGCAACAGCGCCATTCCGGCGATGGGGATATGCACCGCCAGAATGTAGGACATGGACTTCTGCATGTTGTCGAAGATGCGCCTCCCCAGCCGCATAGCGCGCACGATGGAGACAAAGTTGTCGTCCAGCAGCACAAGAGACGCGGCTTCGCGTGCCACGTCGGTGCCGCGCCCGCCCATGGCGATGCCCACGTGGGCGGCTTTGAGTGCCGGGGCGTCGTTCACGCCATCACCGGTCATGGCGGTGATTTCACCGTGGGCCTTGAGGGCCTGTACGATCCGCAGTTTCTGTTTCGGCGCAATGCGGGCACATACGCTCACGGTTTTCATCCGCGTCTGCAATTCCGCATCGCTCATCGCGGCCAGGGCATCACCAGAGAGGATTTCATCGGCTTTCAGTCCGGCTTGCCGGGCAATCGCGCGCGCGGTGGCGGGGTAGTCGCCGGTGATCATCACCACCTGAATGCCTGCTTCGTGGCACTGGCGCACAGCGCCGGAAATTTCCGCACGCAAGGGGTCCGCGAGGCCCAGGAGCCCGCCGAATTCGAAAGCGAAATCGTCCTCGCCGGCAGGCCAGTGCTCGCCCGAAAAACGCGCCTGCGCCACGGCCAGCACGCGCAGGCCATCATTCGCCATGGCATCCACCGCCGAGGCAATGCGCTGTTGCGCGACGTCATCGAGATGGCATAGATCGACGATGGCCTCCGGCGCGCCCTTGGCGGCGACGACGTAGGTGTCGCTGTCCACGGCTTTCCACACATGCGATTTGGCGCGCAATTGCGGCGTCAGGCAGTATTCATGGGCCAGCGTCCAGTTGCTGTGCAGGTGTTCGGTATGTGCGAGAAAATGTTCACCAAGCCGCTGAAAAGCCTGTTCCATGGGGTCGAAGGGATCGGCTTCGCTGGCGAGGATAGCAAACTCTATCAGGGCATGGAACGTTTCCGGCAGGACCGCAGCCGCGGCGTAGTCCACTTCAAAGCTGTCATCTCCGGCGTAGAGCCGTGCCACGGTCATGCGGTTCTCGGTAAGCGTGCCGGTCTTGTCCACGCACAGCACCGAGGCGGCGCCCAGGGTTTCGATGGCGGTCACGCGCCGGGTCAGCACCTTTTCCTTCGACAGACGCCAGGCGCCCAGCGCAGGAAACACCGTGAGCACCACCGGGTATTCCTCCGGCAGCATGGCCATGGCCAGCGCAATGCCGGCCAGCAGTGCCTGCAACCAGTCGCCGCGCAGTAGTCCGTGGACCAGCACCAGCAACAGGCTAATGCCGAGCGCAAGCAGTGCCAGCGTGCGGATCAATCGCGCGGTCTGCTTTTGCAGCGGCGAGCGTTCCGTTTCAAACGTCCCTAAGGCCTTGCCGATGCGGCCGATTTCGCTGCGTGGCCCGGTCGCTGTGACCCGCGCGGCGCCTTGCCCTGCCACCACCAGCGTGCCTGAATAGACGAAGGGCGTGTCGTCGCCACCGGGCCGCACTGGGGCAGGATTCCCTGTCGCCACGATCTTTCTTACTGGCGTCGCCTCGCCGGTGAGCAGCGATTCATCCACCTGAAGACTGTTGGCTGAAACCAGCACGGCATCGGCCGGAACCCGGTCGCCTTCGGCCAGCATCACAAGATCGTCACGCACCACCTCACGCCCGGAAATGCGCCGCGCCTCGCCATCGCGGATCACCAGCGCGCGCGGGCTGGTCAGGTTCCGCAGCGCTTCCAGCGCCCGTCCGGTCTTGCCCTCCTGGTAGAGCGTAAGCCCCAGGGTGACCAGCACAAAGCCGAAAAGGATCAGCCCTTCCTGCAATTCGCCGAAGATGAGATACAGCAAACCCGCGGCCAGAAGCAGAAGGAACATAGGTTCCCTCGCTGTCTCCCAGACGATATTCAGCGGCGAACGGCGTTGTCCGCCAGGCAGTGCATTGGGCCCCTCCTCGGCCAGACGGCGCACAGCTTGTTCTGTACTAAGGCCCGTCTCTATTTGTGCTTTCTGATTCATCATATCCGTTACCTTCTCCATCATGACCAGACAGGTATGCCTTCGCTGTCCCTCAAGACAAGGACATTGTCGCCTTTCTTAACTTCTGCGGCGATGATAGCAGGCTTACCGGCAAATGTTACCCGTGAACCTTTTACCTCAATGTTATCGCCTTTTACGATCTTCGTATCGAGGCGTCCGATATACCACTCAGGGCCGAGATGTATGGAGATAGTCTCTTTGTCAGTTTTCAAGGTCACCGCTACCGCCGCATTCATGCCCTTCATAGGCACTACCTGCGTTACGGCCAAAACCGTCCCGGAGAGCGTCTCTACCTTTGCCGGGTCATATAATCTGTTATACGATGTTCCGGGGCCCCAGCCGCCGCTGCCCCGCCAGTTCATCGCTCCTCTTTGAGCGAAAGATTCGGCGGTCAAACCAAGAGTCACAATTGAAAGCACTGCGATCATGACAAGTGATTTCTTCATAAATCCTCCTTTTTCTGCGTAAGTTTCGAGCCTGTATTTTTCGTCAGCCATCATTACATTGTGGATCAGTTTCCCATCAGCATGTTCATCGCCAGAAACCCGAATGCTTCCGTCAATGTCGGGTGCGGGTGAATCGTTTGCGCCACATCCTGCAACGTCAGATTTTTCGCCACAATCATGGCCGCCTCTCCGGACAGGGAAGAGGCGCCCGGCGCAAAGATATGGACGCCGATAATCGCGAGACTCTTCTTGTCAACCACGAATTTCAGATATCCGAAGGGCGTGCGGTTGATCTGCGCGGTAGAGTCCATTTTGTAGTCATAGGTCCCCGTAATGATCTCGTGATTGTTTTTCAGGGCGTCCGCCGTCGTATATCCCGCCGAGGCAATTTCCGGATCAGAAAACAGCACCCATGAATTTTTCAAAAAATCGGCCTTTTGGACATTTTTCCCCATGAGGATATTGACGGCCGCGATATGGGCTTCATACGTGGCCGTATGGGCGAACTTCGGCCCGTGAATCACGTCGCCCACCGCATAGATCCCCGGAGCGCCGGTTTGAAGATAGTCATCGACCGCGATGCCATGGCGGTCAAATTGAATGTCCGTGGCTTCCAAATGAAGATCTTGCAAATTGGGCATTCTTCCCGCCGCCGCAAGAACTTTCCCCGATCGCACGGATCGTTGAACACCCGCGCCATCGATGAATGTCGTGATAAAATCTCCGCCCGACCGGTTCACTTCCAGCACCTTTGCCGAGGTGAAAACATCGATGCCCGATGCCGCCAGTTTTTTGGCAAGCTCTTGAGTAAATTCCGGCTCGACCACGCCGGACAAAATGGTTTCCATCATTTCGATAATCGTGCATTTGACCGTCAACTTGGTCAGCATCTGGGCCATTTCTACCCCGATGGGACCGCCGCCGATAATCACGACCGATTGGGGAAGCGTTTCCTGCTGGAAAAGACGTTCAATGGTGAGCACGTCTTGAACGGCATCGCCCTTAAACGGCGGAATGATGGGAATGGAGCCGGTCGCGATGATGGCATGGTCAAAGCCATAAACAGACCGTTCCCCGTTCATTCCTTCGATTTCTATTTCGTGATTGGAAGTGAACTTTGCCGAACCCGCTGTCATCTTTGCCTGAGGAATCTGTGTCAGCCGTTGCAGAGCCCCCGCTGAGCGCATGGACAAAATGCTGTCCATCCGGGCGCGAATTTCCTTCCAAAAAACGCCGGCATCCTTTGAAAATGGCCTATCGCCCGCCGGTTCGTGCCGGAGCGCAGCATATTCATCGGCGGCATGCTTGATGATTTTTGAAGGGATGCAGCCGACAAACAGGCAGGCGCCTCCAAGTTTGCCCGCTTTTTCCACCAAGAGAACCTTCTTTCCCTTGGAAGCCAAATGCATGGCGGCAGGGGTCCCCCCCGGTCCTCCGCCGATGACGGCAACATCAATTTTCATACTCATACAATCCTCCTTTTTATCCTCTACAAAAGGATAACGTTTACCGGTCTTATTTGGGCGCGGCCGGATCATTGTGCGTCAAGTTCACTTTGCAAAAAATATCAAATTAGAAAAACCATCATTTGCCGGTCATTGGACGAAACGCGCCGGCCAGTTTGACCTTGAGCATATCAAAGAGTTCGTAGAAAACCGGCACGTAAATTAGTGTCAAAAAGGTGGAAACCATGAGGCCGCCGATGGCGACCACCGCCAGCGGAGAGAGTCTCTCCAGACCGATGGCCCACTGGAGCGCGATGGGCAGCATGCCCACGGAGGTGCCCACGGCCGTCATGAGAATCGGTCTTGTCCTCACCCGCACCGAGCCGGTGAGCGCGTCGCGCAGGTTTTCCCCGCGGCTGCGGGCCTCCTGAATAAAGTCGATCAGCAGAATACTGTTTTTCACGACGATCCCGGCGAGCAGAATCATACCCATCATGGAAGGCATGCACGAGTGCTTGCCGGTCAGCAGCATGGCCCATGCCGCCCCGATGATTCCCAGCGGAATGGCCACCATGATCGTGAGCGGATGCAAGAAAGACCTGAAAGCGGGGACGAGCGAAAAGTACAGGAGGATAAGTCCCAGAATCAAGGCCTTGATGAGAGACGAAAATGACTCGTCCATGGTTTTGCGCTCTCCCTCATCCTGAATGGCATATCCGGAAGGGATTTTCAAACCCTTCAGTGCCGCGGCTACATTGTCGTTGATGTGCGTCACGGCGGCGGTGGCGCGGTAGCCGAGCACGTCAACCGTATCCAGTAAATTCTGACGGGTGCGCATTGTGGGGACAACGGCTGGGGTCACCGTGCCCAGCGAAGAGAGGGGGACCGTGCCGCGCGGCGTCAGAATGGGCAAGGTGGAAATGTCCGCCCCGGAAGTGCGACGGCCTGCTTCGGCCTGCATCCAGACGGCAAAAGAATCCTGTCCAGGTATGCGAAACAACGTGGCGGGCAAACCTTTCACCTGCGCGCTCACCTGAGACGTGACGGCGGCGGCGTCAACGCCATAGGCAGCCATCATTTCCCTGTTCAGGGCAAAGCGCATTTCTTCCCGGTCCAGCGTCCAGGTGCGCACCGTGGCGGTGAGTCCGCCGACGCCCTGGAGTCGCCTGTTGACCTCGCCTGCGAGGTTGTCCAGGACAACCGGGTCGGGCCCGCTGATCATGATGTCCACGGTCGAACGGATTGTGGAGAGCGGCGTCGCGCCATAGTCATAGACCGCGGGAAAACGGAGGCCGGGAAGCTGCCGTATCTTTTGCAGCACATCCTGCTCGATGGCCCACATGCTTTGCTTGCGTTGAAATCTGTTGACGATGTGCACAGTGGTAAAGGCCTGTTGAGAATTCCGGCCCGAACCGAAAGAGAGCACTCCCGGTTCCGATCCCAGCGTAGAGGAGATCATGGTGACGCCGGGTTCTTCCTGGATAATTTTTTCGACTTGCGTAAGCAGCGCTTCAGTCTTGGCCATCGACGTGTTGGGATAAGCTTCAAAAGTCACCCGGAAGATGCCTGTGTCCATCGGCGGCATGAGGTCCCGTCCGATAAGCGGCATCAGCACGCGACCGGCAATGATGAGCAACAAAAGGGCGGGGATGATGAATAAAGTCTTGTGCCGCAGCGCCAGATCAACGGCTTTGACGAAAAATTCCTGAATGGGGTGCAGCACCTTGCCCGTGACAAAATGATCCAACGCCAATTCCCAACGACTGCGTTCCATTTTGCCGCCCAGTTTAAGAATGACGGGAGCGAGAATGGGCAATATGGTGACCGACACCAGGTAGGAGGCCACCAGCGCGATGGAAAGCGTGAGGCTCAGTGGCCGCAACACCGTTTGAACGAATCCGCCGATGTAAATGATGGGCAGAAGCACCACCACCGTGGCATAGGTGCCTGAGAGGATGGCCAACATGACCTCTTGAGTCCCGCCGATGACGGCCTCGCTTAAGTCTTTGCCAAGCTTGTGATAGTGCCGTTCGATATTTTCCAAGACCACGATGGCGTCGTCCAGCAGCATGCCGACTCCTAGGATGACCCCGGTGAGCGTGACCATGTCAAATTCGAAGCCGAAGAGCCACATGAAGGCGAAGGTAATGAGGTAGGTGAAGGGGATGGAGATGCCGGCCAACAGCATACCTCTCAGGTCGGCCAGAAACAGGAAAATCACGATGATGGTCATGATGATGGCATCGCGCAGAGCGCCGACCATATTGTCCACGCTGGTCTTGATGAGTTCGCCCTGGGTATCGGCAATTTCGAAGCTGATGCCCGGGTACTGCCGTTCCAGTTTAGGCAGGAAAGCGAGGACGCTCTCAATCGTCGGCATGGCGTAGCCCGAAAGAGCACGCTGAATGTTGATGCCGATAGCGTTTTTCCCATTGCCGTGAAAGGCCGAGAGGCGTTCCTGAATGCCAACCTGCACGGAGGCCACATCCTTGAGATACACAGGCGGTCCCGGCTGGGCACTCACCACGACGTTGGCCACTTCTTCGGGACGGATGAACTCGCCCTGGTTCTTGAGCAAAATCTGGCTGTTTTCGGTCAGAAGCAGCCCCTCAGGAGTATTGCGGTTCCAGGCGTTGAGCGCGGAAGCCACCTGGCCGGGGCTGAGATGAAAAGCCTGAAGCTTGTTGGGGTCGAGGGTGATGCGGACAACGTTCTGATAGCCGCCGAAGACCTCCACATTTTCCACATGGGGAAGCCGAAGCAGACTTTCCTTGATGGGATTTTCGGCCAACTGGCGGATCATGGCCAGATCAAGATTTGATCCTTTCTTGGGGGTTAACGAGAGCGTCAGCACGGGCGGCGTGGCCGAGGAAACCTTGTAAATCTGAAACGGACGGATGTCCGGGGGAAGAAACGGTCTGATTTTATTCAGCGCGTTGCTCACGTCCGTGGCGGCCGAATCCAGTCCTTTCTGATATTCAAACTCCGCCGTGACCACGGAGACTTCGTCATTGGAGGTGACCGTCACCCGGCGCGCCAGTTCAATGGTTTTGAGTTCCTTTTCGATGACACGTCCCACGTCCGCATTCACGTCGTCTGCCGAAGCGCCTGGCCATACGGTCACCACGGCAATTTGCGGCCGTTCGCTGTCGGGGAACAGATTAACGGGCATTTGGAAAAAGCCCACCACGCCGATCACCGCGAAGAGGATGACCAGTGAGAGCAGAAGATGCGGTTTCTTTACATAGGATTCCACGAACCTCATGGCTGGCCTCCCGTTTTAGATGCCACAGAAAGAGGCGTGCCGGCTGTCAGCGCCATCAGCTCGCTGGGAAGTCCAGTGACGACGATGTCGCCCTGTTTTAAACCGCCGCTTACCACCGATTCCTTCGCGCCGCGGCGCAGCACGGTTACCGGCACGGGATCGGCTTTGCCGTCCGATATGCGCACCACGAGGGTCGCCGACATGCTTTGAAAAAGCGCCGTCGTTGGCACGACCAGACCATGGACAGGCGCTGTCGCATACTCGGCGGTGAGTGTGGCGCCCGCCGGCAGATTAAAGGGAGACTTGGGCAGATTGGTTTCCACGCTGCCCAAATGCGACGCATCCAGAGCGGGATACAGACGTTTGATTTTGGCCCGCAGATTGTTTTCACCCCAGCGAAAAGTTACCTCACTGTCCGGAGTCAGGCGCTTAAGATCATCCTGGGATAGTTTGGAGATGAGTTTGACCGGGCCGGGTGTCTGCAGAGTATAGAGCGGCTTGCCCGGGACGGCAAGGTCGCCGGGTTCCATGAGTCTTGCCGTGACTATGCCGGAGTAAGGCGCCGGCACGTCCGCGTAGGATAAGTAGGTCTTTGCCGTTTCCAGCGCACGCTCCGCCGCCGTGAGCGACGCTTTGACCGAAGCCAGTTGCGCGGAGCTTAACTCCAGTTCCTGACGGGAAATCGCTCCTCCGTTAAAGAGAGCCTTGTCACGATTATAAATGGCTTGTTGGGTGGCGTAAGTTTCTTTTGCCGCGGCCAAGCGCGCCTCTGCCGCGTCCACCTGGTCGCGCAGCGGACGCGGGTCAATGCGGGCCATGATTTGTCCTTTTTTGACTGTGTCCCCTTCATGAAAACGCATTTCCAGAAGACCGCCGTTCACCTGAGCGGAAATGGTGGAAGCGGTCTCGGACTGGATAAGCGCCACCGTCTGAATCATATCGGAGACCGCTCCCTCTCGAACCGTCGCCGTCAATACAGCAATGGGGTGGCTCTGCGGTTGCGTCAGAGCGGAGATTTCTTTCTTTTTGTGCATAATCGCCGCGATACCCAGCGCTACGACTACAATGATAATGATAACGGTTATGATTTTTTTACTCATGATTTCCTCCTTGGGCTGTTACAAACTCGAGATAATCAACGGCGCTCTGGTAGGAATAAAGACCCTGCCAATACGCGGCATCCCCCTGCATCTCACTGGCGCGGGCGGCGAGATAGTCCTCCAGTTTGCCCTTGCCCTCCATCAATTTTAAATGTTCCACCCGCGCCACCTCGGCGCCCAGCTTCCGTTGGGACTTGCCTGCATCCAAGGCGGCCCGGGCGGCGTTGAGACGTCCCTGGGCATCAATAACTTGCTGGACCACCTCGATCCGTTTGGTCTTTTCGCGCTGTTGGGAAGCCAGCAGCGCGGCATCGGCCTCCCGCACGGCAAAGACCTTTTGTAATCCATCCCAAAGCGGTATTTTAAGCAACAATGTTACTTCGTAAGTTTCCAAATCATCATGAAGGCTGGGCGCGTCATTTCTGAAATAGTTGCCGCCCAGAGAAAGCCGGGGACCGAATGCTTCGAACGCAAGCTTCTTTTTGCGTTCGGCAATATGGGTGCCTTCCGTGATCGCCATCAAATCTTTTCTATTGCCCAGAGCGATGTCTATAAAGGAAGTGCCGTCAACGGCTGGCGGCTGCGGCTCCTCGGGAATATCCGTAAGCTCGTAGCCGTCCGGCGGCGCATCGCGGCCCATCAGGGCGGCCAACATCGCCATTGCGGTATTCAGTTGATTGCGAAGGCTCTCCTCCTGTGCCTTGGCGCTTTCCAAAGCGAAAGCGATTTTTGTCGCGTTGACTGGCGGCCAGGAGCCCACGTCCACCTTCAGTTGGGCGTCGGCCATGTCTTTTTGCAGGGCTTCCCGGTAAGCCGTCGCGGCCGTGAGCGCGTGGCGCAAAATCAGCGCGTTACGATATGCCGCGCGGACGTTGTAACGGATCTCATCGCGGGTGAAAATGGCCGTGTCCTCCAGGGCTTTTTGAGACAGGCGGGCGATGTAGTCGCCTTCATAGAGACTGCCGCCGGTAAGCAGGGGGATTTCCCAGACGAATCCGTAATGCCACTGATTGCGGTCCCAGGGGAGCTGGCTCATGCCCAGCGAAGGATTCGCGAAAAGCTCCACCGCCATGGGCACCACAATCCGGTCGCGCTCATAATAGTTGTACATGCCCACTGCGTCGATTGTCCCGAAGTGCTTTCCCATGGCTTCCCGGGTTCTATGGCTTGCCGCCACCGCGTCAAGTTTCGCGGCCAGCAGCCGGGGATTGGCTTCGAGCGCGGCCTTTTGGGCGTGGGTGATCGTGAGCGGTTCCGCCGCAAACATCTCCAAAGGACCAACGAGCATCAAAGCCAAAACCGCCATCCCCATCCATTTTGCATACCTATATCGGGAGACTTTCATCATTATCCTGACATCCTCTTCTTTAAATTTTTTTCGATGATCATTTTTACTATATTTTAAGCGAAAAAGATAATTCTTACTTCGCCTGACCGATTTTTGTTTTGGTAGAAAAGCCTCACGTAAATATCCGCCGCAGACATTTTCATGTTCAGCTTATTATGAAGTTTTTCAACAAATCCCAGATCATCTTGGCCGCGATCAGATAAAGGATCAGGCCGATGGCTATTTTTACCTGTCCTGTGCTTAATTTCTTTTTCATCAAATACGCGCCCAAAATTGCGCCGGTGACCGATCCGATTAAACAAAGGACTAAAAGCCAAATATTGGTGTTGCCCAGAGAAACATGTCCCAAAAATCCGGCAAAGGAAGAAAAAATGACAATGAAGGCGGTGGTTGCCGCTGCCTTCTTGGGATTAAAACCCAGCCAGACCAAAACCGGAACGATGAAATTGCCTCCCCCCACACCCAGCAGGCCGCCTAAATATCCCGCCAGCGAACCGACGCCGATGCCATACCCCACGGTCTTTTTTGTGTCTTGCTCAATCTGTCTTTCCTTCGCTTTATAAAATAACATCATTGATCCGGCAAAAATTAAAAATCCGACAAACAACCATAACAGAACCTCCCGGGGCAAATGTTCGGCTGTTCTTGCCCCGAGGGGGGATAGAATGGCGGCCACGATTAAAATGGGAACAGCCGTCTTATAGACGATCAGTTTTTCTTTGGCGTAACTTATTGAGGCAAAAATCATGGCCGCTGAATTTAAGAGCAGCGCCGTGGACATGGCCGTCAAAAGATCGATGTCCAGCGCCAGATAAACGGGGATCAAAATAAATGCCGCCCCGACACCCGCTATGGTTAAGACCGTTGTAAATATAAAAGTGACTATTCCCGCGATGATATAAGACAACATCGTTTTACCTCCTTAGTTTTTCCGTCTCAGGGCATCTTTTACGAAAAAATTAAATCTGTCCGGTAAATTGCCGCCGGAAGAATCCGGCGGCAATTCCCTCATCCTTGCCTACTTTCCATATCCGGAGCAGGGGATGCAGACTGGCTGACCCTCTTTGGTCCGGACGTAGCGTTCAAAAACATATTCGCCGCAAATACTGCATTTGGCTTTATTGAAAGAACCTTTTGCCGGCGTGAACTTGAAGTCCGGTTTGGATTCAATCTTAAACATGAAATCATCCGATTGTTCATAAACCCAGTTGATGACTTCATCCACTACGTTTTGGGGAATCTGTGACGGCTCAACTCCCTTTTTACGATAAACAAAGAATTCAAACTTCCCCATCGCATCAATAAATTCAGGCTTCAGGGAATATCTTACCGCTCCCTTTTGGGGATGATAAAAGGTGGCGGCAAGTTTTCCGTAAAAGGTTTTTTCCAGCAATGATTTTCCATAAGTTGCGCTGGTTGCGGCCTGAATTCCGTCAATAAAACACATTTGCGGATGCGCGATACCCGCTTCCGGGAATACAAAGAAGCCGTGGTCTTTTTCCCGCTCGACCTTCAAATACGCCGCTGCCAATTCCCCCATCCGCCAGCCGATTGGCATGAAGGGACATTTGTGGCCGTGAAACTCCCAGGCCCATTCGGGTGGTACATGTTTTTTCGTCATAATTCTTTCCTCCTTTTTAGTTGTTTTAGTTGTCAATATTAAAACCTAAATCGTCTTTAGGTTCCTACTTATTCCACGCATAAAGTATCTGCAGGGTAAACCATGAGGCATCTTTTGCCGGATGGTTGTTGATGGGCTGTAAATCGCCTGCCCAAAAATACCCGAAAGCGCTGATTAATTGTAATTGCTTGGATAGCTGATAGCGGACATAAACATCAAATTCATCCCCCAGATGATTTTTCCCCTGCTGCATTTTCATCGTCCCTAACAATATAAAATCATCGGGCTCCGGGATGTAAAAACGATGGTAGTTCATTTCAATATCCAAATTTTTAACCGGTGATAAAGTCATCAGAATCTCCCGGTCATCAAGGTTTGACCACGACACAATATTCATCCGGCCATAATATTGGCTCTTAGAACCATAAACCGGATCGAATGTTTTTATGTCATCATCAGAGCTTTTGCCGCCCGATGCATAGCTTTCCCGAACGGCAAACAGTGGTTGAGCGGGTAAAAAATAAAACCGATATCCCAGTTTGGCTATTGCGCCAAAAGCATCAATGGATTTGTTGCTTTCTTTTCCCCATTCCTGAGCCCAAGTAAAATCATAAACGAAATGGTAAAAATCGTCGTTAAAAATCCGCGCCCCGAACCATTGCCTGTGAAGATCAAGCGTATTGGCATAGTCTGCCGAGCCTTCTGTTTTTATCGCGTAAAAAGGTTCAATGCTGATAATTTTGCTCAATTCATAATGCGCATAAATTCCACCGCCCCAAAACTCGGTATTCGTAAAGGGAAGAGACGTTGTCGAAGGATCCTGTATTTTTGTGCCGCCGGCAAAGCAATCTATAAAATTTTGCTCTTGGGAATAGGAGATTTTCACTGCATCCCATGTCCTTCCAGTATTGCCCCAGTCGCCCATTTCAAAAATATGCTGGTCGCCGTAGAATATTTTTTGCCGTCCCAGTTTTACCGAAAGATTTTCCTGTGCAAAATGAAAAGCGAGATACGCGTCATATATTTCAAAAAAATCTTCATTGGGGTTCATGATATAATAAGGTTCCTGAGTATTCTTCGCTTTCACTTTAAATAAATCCGGATACTCCGAATCGCGCAGCGACCAGCCAAAGGCTCGTGAATCCTGCAAATGTGCCGCAATGTCCACGACCGGCGCAGGATGATAAACAAACCCTGCAATCACGCGCTGCAGCAGCATTTGATCATGAAGAGAACCAATGGCGTGGGGACCGTCATCACCGTAGTTTTTTGCATTCATCCCATCCCATGATTCAAACCTTTCCCTAAGCGATAAATCGAGTTCTATCTTCGATGAATCTGTTTGGGCAAACAGGATATCATGATCAAAGAGGACCAATAAGAACACAAACAATATTCCAATTTTCTTCATACGGTTGCTTCCCTTACAGCGCATTGTACAACATGGCGATGGCGGCCATAATGGTGAGCATTCCGGAAATGGTTTTCAGGCTTTTCGGCTTTGTTTTGAGCGCAATTTTACTCCCTATCAAACCGCCGGCAACGGCCACCGCGCCGCAGGGGATCGCCAACGCCGGATCAAACCCGCCATGCAACGCATTGCCGGCAAAACCGGTGAGGGCTGTCGCCGCCAGCATGGCTGTGGCGGTGCCGACGGCAATACGCATCGGCACGCCGCACCCGACGTCCATCAGCGGAACAAGAAAGGAACCTCCGGAAATGCCCACCATCCCGGAAAAAAAGCCGGTGGCCATCGTCAGCGGCACAGCAAGCCATAAATTAATGACATATTGGTTACCGCCTTCCCGAATGTTCCAATAGCCCAAACGCGAGACCGCGTCTTTGTGCCCCTGTTTTTTCCGGAAGCAGCATGGCGACACCGGCGATAAACAATAAAACGGATAACACGATTTTTAATGTCGTACCGCCGAACACGTGGGCTTCGAAACCTCCGACAAAAGCCAGCGTTGCGTTCAGGCCGCCGAAGAAGAACATGAGCGGCCACGACATCGTCCTTGCCTTGCCAAAAACGAACGCTCCCATTAGCGCACTGGCCAGCAGAATAAACTGACTGGTCGTGGAAGCCGTATGCATGGGGATGCCCGAAAGAGCAAGCGCCGCCACATAAAAGTTGCCGCCGCCGCGTCCGCTCATAATCATCACAACGGTTAGAATAAAAATGATAATGACAATCATCCACGTGTGCATCGCCATGAGTTCCTTTCTTCAGTTACAGTGGTTGCAGTGCTCCATCTCGCCGGCCGATGAAGGCAGGATCTGGAGTGTTGTGTGCTTGATTCCATACTTGTGCGCCAGCATCTCCTGAACAGCACGAATGATCGCTTCGTGGTTTGGCGATGCTTCGCCGGACATGATGTGGGCGGTGAGCAGCTTTTGCTCGGCGCTGGTTTGCCAAATATGCAAATCACTGACCTCCGCCACAGCGGGGATGGCCAGCAAGTCGTTCTTGACCTCATTGAAATCGATATCCGCAGGCACCGCATCCAGAAGTGAATTGACCGTCTGTTGGATAATCTTGTAAATTTCGTGGGCAATGAAGATGCAGATGACCATGGAGATGAGCGGATCCACGAGACGCCAGCCGAAGAATGTAATCAGCAGGGCGCCGATAATAACGCCCAGAGAAAACAACGCGTCCTGAAGTGAATGGAGCCACGCGGTTTTGATGTTAAAATTCCGCGCCGATATTTTCTTCAACAACAGCGTGGCCGCGCCGTTTCCCACAAAGGCCACGACGGCAACCCAAAGCATCGTCTGCCCGGGAACCGCTGCAGGCGAAATCAATCGTTGGATGGATTCCCAGAAGACAAAAGCAATCACCACGGAAAGAATAAGACTGTTGACGAAGGCGGCGATAAAGCCGATCTTCCGATAACCATAAGTCTTTCGTGCGCTGGCGGGACGGAGGGAGACCTTCTCCGCCCAATAGGTGAAGCTCATGGCGGCAATGTCGCTCAGATTGTGAACGGCGTCCGAGATCAGCGCCATGCTCTGAATCAGCAAGCCGAACACCATTTCGAAGATGACAATTCCGCCATTGATCAAGATGGCGAAGATCAGGTTCGTGAGCGATGCCGGTTGTTCATGATTATGATTGTGTTCCAATTTTTTTACCTTTCTTTATGCAATTTGCGTCTTATCATTTTTTACGAATCCATACCTTTTCGCGCCACGCCCTTGCGGCGCAACCACCTTCCCGTAATCCCCTGACTGTGCAAACATTCCGCGAGCGCTGCATACCGGGCAGACAGCACCATGAGTAAGACGGTCTCACGGTTTCGCGCTGCCATCATTTGCCGCCTGCCAGCCTCCACCCAGTGATTTGATCAGGGCCACAACCGCAACCAGTTGTTGACCGCGCAAGCGCATGGCTGTTCGTTCTATTCCAAGCGCAGTATTCTGCGCCGTCGCTACTTCCAGATAAGTTACGAGACCCGCGTTGTAACGATGATTGGCGATTTCCAGTTGTTTGCGCGCCGATTTTAATGCCTCCATGAGCTGTTCATATTGGTTCGTCAGCAGATGCTCTGCCGCGAGGTTGTTTTCCACGTCCGCAAAAGCGGCCAGAACCGTCTGGCGATAGCGGGCTATGGTTTCCTCGTAGGCTGCTTTGGTCTGGCGAAGGTTGGCGGTGAGCTGTCCACCCTGGAACAACGGCAGCGTCACCGAAGGGGCTAATGCCCAGAACCGGCTCGGCCATTCGAGCAGTGTGCCCATATTTCTGTCTGCGCTCAAATCACCGCTTTGAAATCCTGCCGATGCGCCAATGCGAATGGTTGGGAAAAACCCTGCTGTCGCCACCCCGATGTTGGCATTGGCAGCGGCCATGCGTCTTTCAGCGGCAGCGATATCCGGCCTGCGTTCGAGAAGTTCTGAAGGCAAGTCGGCCGGGATAATGAGGGGATCAAGGACGAGCGACCGCTCCGCAACTCGGAAAATGGATGCGTTCTTCCCGGTTAGAACGGCCAGGGCATGTTCAAACCTGGCGCGCTGCAGGGCGTTATCCGACAGTTGAGATTCGGTAGTCTTCAGGACGGTTTCCGCCTGCGCCACATCCAGGTCGGAGACCATGCCGCCCGCTCTGCGGTTCCGGACCAGCGCGAGCGATTTGCGGTAGGCTTCAATGCTCTCAAGGAGCAGGGCCTTATCGGCATCGAGCGCGCGAATCGTAAAAAAGTCGGCCGCAACTTCGGCCTGGATGGCCAGTCGCACGGATTCCACATCGTCCGCGCTGGCTTGAATTTGAGCCTTCGCGGCTTCGACAGTACGCCGCACCCTTCCCCAGAGATCAAGCTCATAGCTCAAGTCAAAGGGCACGGTGAAGGTGTCGTAAGTCTGACCGGGCTTCCCTCCCACAACCCGGTTTTCCGAGTCGTGCTGTTCCACCGCTTGAAAAGAAGCGCTAAGACGGGGAAAAAGGCCGGAGCGCGCTACATCGGCAACTGCACGGGCTTGATTAAATCGGGCGTACGCCGCCTTGAGGTCCTGATTGGCCTCTATGGCCTCGGCTTCCAGACGATTTAGCTCCGTGTCACCGAAAATTTCCCACCAGTTGCCCCTGGGCAGGTGCGCCTGGGGCGCGGCAATTTTCCAGCCGTCGGGGACACCGGTGTAAGCTGCCGGAATAGTCGTGGCTTCAGGGCGCAGGTAGTCCGGTCCGACGGCGCAACTGTTCAGCAACGCCGGCATCATTACCATCAGCGCCGGTAAAACGATGATACGCCAAGTGCGCGCTAAAAGATGAACAGGTGCTGGAGAGATATTCATCATTTTTTCTCCTTTTGAGCAGGTTGGGCGACGGTCACTTTGGCGCCGGTGGCCAGCGAGTCAGAGGGATTGACGATGACACGGTCATTAGGACTCACACCTTCCAGTATTTCAATCATCTGCCCGAAGTCGCGCCCGAGCTTCACGGTGCGCAGTTCGACTTTGCCGTCGGATTGCACGATGCCCACCTGCGGCCCTTCCGGACGGAATAATATTGTGTTTGCCGGAAGGGTCAGCGCCGCTTCCATTTTGGCCTCGGTGAAGCGCACCTGGGCGTAACCGCCCGCCAGGAGTTCCTCTTTCGGGTTATCCAGTTCCAACTCCACCAGGAGCGTTCTGGAATCCGAAGCGATGACACCTGCGGTGCGGAGCACCCGGGGCTTAAATACCCGGCGGGGAAGTTCCGGAACAGTCAGTTCGGCGGATTGACCGACCCGGATGCTGCGTGCCATGGCCTGAGGGACTTGGACAAATATCCTCAATTTTCGCGTTTGGGCGAGGTGGAAGAGTTCCTTACCGGTACCGGAGACGATGAGGTCGCCTTCATCGATATTCCGGGCCGTAATGGATCCCGAAAAGGGCGCCCTGATCAGGGTAAACGATTTGAGCTTCTCCAGCCGGCGCACCTCGGCACGCGCGGCGGCGGCAGCGGCAGTCTTGAACTTAAAGTCAGCTTGTTTTTCGGCGTTGTCTTGTTCGCTGACGCTGGCGGTTTTCAAGAGATCGGCCCAACGCGCCGCAGTGACTTTGGATAAGTCCAAAGAAGCTTCAGCCTGGGCGAGTTGGTTTCGGGCGCGCTCCAGTTCCTGGTCAAGCTCCGGAGCATCGATTTCAGCCAGCAATTGCCCGGCCTGAACGTGGGCGCCGATGTCCACGAGCCGGCGTTTGAGATAACCGTTGGCGCGCGCATAGATCGGCGTTTCCATCCATGGTTTGACTTCTGCAGCAAGCGGCAGGTTGGAAGTGGATTGACCCGGCTTCGGCGAAACGACGACTACGGCGGGAGAGGAAGACTTCCGCGTTTCTGCGCTCACCTCGGTCTGCTGATGAAACCGCAGCAGAAAGCCGGCGGCCAAGCCGGTCAAAACCATGGCCGCTATGACGGCTGTCATAAGCGAGAGCTTCATCAGAGGGCTTTTGCTTTTCGCTTCGCTTTTTGGGCTTGTCGGAAATTCTGCGGGAGGATCTTGTCGTAAATTCATGGGTGCACCTCGTTAGGGGTTGTTTCGTTTAGGGGACTGTCCGACATCGGACCCTTTGGGCTATGCCGGTGGAGCAAACTGAACACGACGGGCACGAAGAAGAGCGTCGCCACGGTGGCAATCACCAGGCCTCCGATGACCGCCCGGCCGAGCGGAGCATTCTGCTCGCCGCCTTCTCCCAGTGAAAGCGCCATAGGAATCATGCCGATGATCATGGCCAACGCCGTCATCAACACCGGACGCAGGCGCCCCACACCGGCTTCCCATGCCGATGTCAGAGGGTCCATACCCTGCTGTAAATTTGCGCGGGCAAAACTCACCACCAGCACCGAATTCGCCGTAGCCACACCCAGAGACATGATTGCCCCCAACAAGGCGGGAACACTCAATGTAGTGAACGTGAGATAGAGTCCCCAGATCACTCCCGCCAGGGCGCCGGGCAGGGCCGTAATAATGATAAACGGGTCAAGCCAGCTTTGAAAGAAAACGACCAGCAGCAGGTAGATGAAGACGACCGCCAGCCCCAGTCCGACCGCCAGCCCGGTGAAACTGGTGCTCATCGTCTCCGCTTGTCCACGCAGCGTGATGAAACTTCCTTTTGGCAAATCTTTCTTTGTCTCCTCGATGAGGGGTCTGATGTCATGGAGCACCCCGCCAAGATCCCGACCGCCGACGCCGCCGAATACATCGATCACCGGCTGAACGTTGTAATGGGAAAAGATGGGCGATCCACTGGCGCGCTCAAGGGAGGCGACGTTGGTGAGAATCTGTGCCCCTTTTTTGCCGTCCTGACCGGCATTGACCGGAATCGAGTTAAGCGCCGCAACGGAATCCATGGGATACTCGGGCACCCGGATGTTGACCAGATATTGGATGCCGTTTTGCGGATTAAGCCAGTAATTGGGCTGCGTCTGGCTGCTGCCGCTGAGGCTCAGGAGAACCGAGGTGGCCACGTCGCGCTCGGTCAGGCCCATCTGATTGGCTTTGGTGCGGTCAACGGAAAAGTGAAGTTCGGGCTGGTCGGCGGGCTGCTGCACGCGCACATCCACTGCCCCGGGAACACGCCGGATTTTTTCCACCAGTCGGGCCGCAATGGCCCGGCTTTTGTCTCGATCCTTGCCGACGATCTGGATGTCAAAGGGGGCCGGCAGGCCGAAGTTGATGGTCTGGTTGACGATATCGGCAGGCAGAAAATAAAACAAGATCCCCGGGAATTCCTGGTTGAGACGGGTTCGCAGGCGGTGAACGTAATCGCCTGTAGGCCGATGGCCTTGCTTAAGGGAAACAAGAATGTCGGCATCGCCGGTTCCCGTAAGACCGTTGTCAATGTACGCGAGCGGGATGCCGCCGCCGGGGATACCGATGTTATCGAGGATGCCCACGAGTTCTCCGGCCGGAACCTCGTCACGGATGACGGCCTCGACCTGATCCGCCAGCCTTGTTGTTTCTTCAATGCGCGTCCCGCCGGGCGCGCGCAAGTGCAGCCGGAACTGGCCGGCATCCACCGACGGAAAAAAGTCTTGACCAAGCCGCGGGATAATTAGCCAGCTTGCGACGCAAAAAGCCATAAAGAGGATCACAAAAAGACCGCGATGGGCCAGCACGGCGCCCAGCCTGCGACGGTAGTTTTCCGTAAACCTATCGAAACCCCGCTCAAACCGGCGTTGCAGCGACGCAAACGGCCGCAACCACGCCGAAACTAAAGCAGGATCGGCGGCGTGACCTCGATACTCGATATGGCGGTAAAACCACATAACTAAAGTCGGGACAAGGGTTCGCGAAAGCACGTAGCTGGCCAGCACGGCAAAGACCACCGCCTCGGCCAGGGGTACGAAGAGGTAACGCGACACACCGGTCAGAAAGAACATGGGCACAAAGACGATGCAGATGCACAGCGTCGAAACCAGCGCCGGCAGGGCAATTTCCTGTGCGCCGTCGAGGATCGCCTGAACATTCGATTTGCCTGTCGCCATCTGGCGGTGAATGTTCTCGATGGTCACCGTGGCATCATCCACCAGAATCCCGACGGCCAGGGCGAGCCCTCCAAGGGTCATGAGGTTGATGGTTTCACCCAGGGCGCTGAGCACGACAATGGAACTCAGAATCGAAAGCGGAATCGAGATAGCAATGATGAAGGTGCTCCGCCAGGAACCGAGAAAGAGCAGGATCATCGTGGCCGTGAGCAGCGCTGCAATCAAGCCCTCCTTAACCACGCCGTTTATCGCAGCCCGCACAAAGAGGGATTGGTCGGCGAATTCCTTCACGTCCAGCTCGGGCGGCAGGCCGCTCAATATCCGTGGCATGGCCTTTTTCACGCCGTCAACCACGCTCAGCGTCGAGGCTGCGCCGCTCTTAAGGACGGTGAGCAGCACGCCGCGAACGCCATCCAGCCGGACGACGTTCTGCTGCGGCAGATAGCCGTCATGCACCTGCGCCACATCACCGACGCGGATCACGGCCCCGTTGACGGTTTTTATGGGCAAGTCGTTCAGGGCCGCAAGCATCGCCGGGTTGCTGTTCAGGGAAACGCTGTATTCCGTTGCGCCGATCTTTGCCGTCCCACTGGGGAGGACAAAGTTCTGGGCATTGAAGGCGTTGACCACATCCTGCGGGGCCAGGTTCTTTGCCTTGAGGGCCGCCATGTCCATATCTACGGCAACCACCCGCGTCTTCCCACCGGCCGGATAGGGCACAGAGGCGCCGCGGACCGTAGAAAGACCGACCTTGACGCGGTTCATCGCCATGTCCTGAAGCTCCTGCTCCGAAAATTTCTTGCTGGCCAGGCTGTACTGTAGGATCGGTACCGATGAGGCATTATAGCGCAATATGATGGGAGGCATTATGCCGGGGGGAAGCAGGCGCAGAACAGCCTGCCCGCTTGCTGTGATCAAGGCTAATCCTTCGGGAACAGAAGCGCCCGGCTGAAAAAACACCTTGATGACCGCAACCCCGTTGTAGGCGGTGGATTCGATATGCTCGATATCATTGACCAGGGTACTGATCATGCGCTCATGGTTATAAACGATGCGCTGCTCCATCTCCTGGGCATTCAGACCGTTGTAAGACCAGACCGCGGTCACGACAGGGATATTAATATCCGGGAAAATGTCCGTCGGCGTACGCAGGAGGACGAACGGGGTCAGCAGCAAAAGCACCAGCGCTGCGACCACGAAAGTATAGGGGCGGCGTAAAGCAAGTTTAACAATCCACACAGTCTTCTCTCCTTTTAAAACTTCAAAGACATTTCTGTAAACTATTCCCAAAATCCTTTCTCGTATCTCATTGACATCATAGAGATAGCCGCAAAGCTGAGAGCCGTTTCGCAATGACAAAAACTATTGCGACACGACTCTCACAACCGGGCGATGACTCAAGAGAAATTAATCCTTGTCCGCTGCGCCAAATAATTTCTTTATTTGAGCCAGCCGTTTCGCCCGTTCGCCAACGGGTTTGCCGGCCGCTGAAATGATCTCCGTGATTCTCTCAAACGTTTTCATCCGGATGTCCGTATCGGTGGGCAACATCACCGGAATTGCGGCCAATGCTGCGTCGCGGTCCAAATGCAAAGTGAAAAACTGTTCACGTATGGAGCGCTTGAATTCTTCCAGTGTTAAGTCGCTGTATTTGGCGCGGATTCGGCGCAACGCTTCGAAGTTGCGTTCATCCACCCCTGATGATTCCGGCATATTGACGTAAATCAGGCTGCGAATAGCCGCCTCATGCAGCCCGCCCTTGGCTATCCGGGCTTTGAGTTCGGCCATGCGCGTTTTCATTAATTCGATCCGATCCAGTTCTATGCCGGGTTTCCACCGCGGACTTTTGTTTGATGCCCGCAACCCGACCAGCGCCTGTAAAAGCGGAGCGCTATAGATTCCCAGAAATATTTGTTCCAGACTTTGATCCCGTAAATCGCGCCAGTTATCGAGCGCGGCAATGATCCCGTCCGAGATGATGGTCTGCGCTTTGAGCAAGGGATTGTCGGGCGAAACGGGCCGGCGTTGCCCGCGCACCTGCTCGGCAAGTAGGGCGATTTGCTTCATCAGCGGATTGCGGTCAGAAAATAGTTCAAAAGGCAGCGTAGTCGGGTTCAGCTTCTGCAGCCATTTAGCGATTTGGTCATTGGCAAACGCCTTCACGAAAGGTTGCAGCAAAGTGCGATACAGGCCGAGATTGATTTCCGATACCCGCCGTACTGTTCCAAAGCGGAACTCGTTTTCCATGCTAGGTTGAACGATAGACCTGATGTCTTGCAGTGTACGGGGTTCGAAGCGAGTGACCCATTCGCCGTGAATCAGATCGGGATTGACAGCGTCGGCGGTCTTGGGAATCATGACCGCTTCATAAAGACCGGGCGGCAGCACATCGATCAGATCTATGTTGGATTCGAATTCCTCGTGTTCTTTTTTGGCCACGCTGCCGGATACAAATATGCCGAGATGGCCGATGTTCTCGTGGATTGCGTAGATGATGGTTTGGCCGCCGGCACGCAGATCATCGTCTTTTTCGTACAAATCGATAATCCAGCCGAGAGCCTGTTGCGGCGGCGTGATGTTGTCGCCTTTGGAACAGAAACAAACGATTGGAGAACGGACATTGCGCAGGTCTATTCTCATCCCGTCGCTGGTCGTGATTTCAGCGGTCGCCAGCCGGTTGCCGATAAATAGTTGATCGACAATCCACTGTATTTCCCCGGCGTTGAGATTGACATGCCCTCCCCACCAGGTTTCAAACTCGAGAAATCGTTTTGCCTCTGTGTCAACATTAGCCCAAACATTGTAATTTTTTGTCCAGAGCGTATTGGCCGGATTGAGATTTTCAAAGTTACCGACTAGATAAGCGCCGTCAAACTTTCCGTTGCCGAGATCGCTGATCATTGCTGTAAGCCAACTCCCGCCCAGAAGGCCGCCCATATAGCGCAACGGATTCTTACCTTCCACCCCGGCCCAGTATGACAGAGGCGCCCCGGCGAGAATAATCGGGCCGAACAGTTCCGGTCTGGTTGCGGCCAACATCATGACCGCCCAGCCGGCCTGGCAGTTTCCGATGACGCAGGGTTTGCCTTCGGCCATGGGGTGCAGTTCAATCACTTTCTCCAGGAACACGGCCTGGACGCGCATGATGTCCTCAATGGTCTGTTCCGGCATCGGGTCGGGGGTAAAGCCGATAAAATAGCAGGGATGGCCGGCGCGCATGGCCTCCCCGACTTCGCTGTCGGCCTTGAATCCGCCGATTCCCGGTCCGTGTCCGGCGCGAGGGTCAACGATGACAAAAGGCCGTTTTTTTAAATCAAGGATAACTCCTTCTGGCGGTTTAATCCGTTCCAGTATATAATTGGCAGACCGTTCGAATGTTCGGCCATCGAGCACCACTTCATAGTCAAAGTGGAGCACGTTGGGCACCGGCATCGCCTTGTGTTGATAATACTGGTTGCCGCGCTGGCGCAGCACGTCCCAAAACAGGATGGTGCGCTGCCAGAAATCACCCCAGTAATCAAGTGTCTCTTGTACAAGTTGGGAAAACCCTGGCGCCATCTGCTGTATAGAGAAGGATGGGGATGGTTTATTGGTGATGGAATTTGTTTCATGCCTCGAATTTAATTGTTTTAGTTCGGTCGTTGCGTGTACCTCCATGTATCAAAATTTTGTAATTTTTAATCCTATCATTGGCTCCCAATCATTGCAAACTCAGGTTCGTGAGCGATGCCGGTTATTCATGATGATGCTTATGTTTGTGTTCCAAAATTATTTACCCTTATAGCAAGTCAATCTTTTGCGACGTCAGGCCATGATGAAACCATACGCCATTCCGGCAATGGTCGAAAGGACCACCACAATCGAGCAGTAAATAACGGTTTTCTTGACGCCCATAATGCTTGAAATCGTAATCATGCTGGGAAGGGACAGAGCTGGTCCGGCGAGCAATAGCGCCAACGCGGGGCCCTGGCCCATGCCGGAGCCGATCAGCCCCTGTAAAATAGGCACTTCGGTCAGTGTGGCAAAATACATGAATGCGCCGACAACGGAGGCGAAGAAATTGGCCCAAAGCGAATTGCCGCCGACCAGCTCCTGGATATAGTGTTCGGGAATCAACGCCTGATGGCCGGGGCGTCCCAGAAGAAAACCCGCGACCAGCACGCCGCCCAATAAGAGCGGCAGAATCTGTTTGGCAAATCCCCACGTGGCCTCGACCCATCCTTTGAGTTCTTCTTTGACAAACCATTTTTTGAGCATGACACCCAGAATGATCAACAGCAACACAACCAGATACCACTTTGCGCTGAAAATCATTTGCCATAAGACACCATCATTTTCGGTCGGTTTTGCAAAAGAAGCAAAGACCAGAATCAACACCATCGTCAGCATATAGATCGCATCCTGCCACAGCGCCCTGGCTTTGCCTTCTTCCTCCGGCAAAAAGATCTCGCCCGTCTCACGTTTGGCGTCGTCCTTGCGAAAAATAAACGCCATCAGCAAACCCGTAATCATGGCAAACGAAATAGCGCCGATGGCGCGGGCAAGACCCATCTGCCAGCCCAGAATTCTTGCGGTAAGGATGATTGCCAGCACGTTAATGGCCGGGCCGGAATAGAGAAAAGCCGTGGCCGGGCCGATACCCGCGCCGCGTGAATAAATGCCCGCAAACAGGGGAAGCACCGTACAGGAACAAACCGCCAGTACTGTACCCGATACGGAAGCGACTGAATACGACAAAATCTTATTGGCAGTCGCTCCGAAATATTTGAGCACCGCCGCCTGTGAAACGAAAACACTGATCGCCCCGGCAATAAAGAATGCCGGCACCAGACAGGTCAACACGTGCTGCCGGGCATAATCCTGCAGCATCATAAACGATTCGAGACCGGATTGCCGAACGATTAACGAATCCCACGGGATGTAATAAGCCCCCAGAAATATCGCGATGATCCATAAAAACTTTTGCCATTCTTTCATGATGTTTTCCTTTTTTTATTTTTTTTTGCCCGTCAGATCCGCTTTGAATTTTGTCAATCCATTCCATATGTCAGTATCACCGACAAACGTTTTTATGTCTTTTGCCGAATACTTGATGACACACGTAGGCGTTGCCTTGATCTTGTATTGCTTGATCACGTCGGAAAGAACGGGGAAAATAGATTTTTCATCCAAAGGCTTCAGGTTTATTTTCTTTTGCTTGAGATAAATTAGTAGAGCTTCCTCTTGTTCTATTTTTTTGATCTGGGCGGCTTCGAAAAGCACATTTCTTATGTGAAAAATGTTTTCCGCGCTGGAATCAGCGTTTGCGGCAAAGAGATAGTATTTGGCATATAAAGGCGTCTGTTCATGAAAAGGCACATCCACAAAGGTCACTTTTACTTTACGGGTTGACAAGAGGTCTTTCAAAAGCGGCTCGGCTTTTGTATCAATGCGGAAGCATGGCGGGCAAAAATAATCGGCGAATAGGATAATTTCGTGGGGACCTTTTCCCAGCGAAGGAATTGCGCCGGCCGAGTTTTGTCCGTAAGCCGGCGTGACGGAACCGGAAAATGTCAATAGAACAGTTAAATATCCCAGAACGCTGAAGAGCAGCAACGGCAACTTGTTTAATTTGAACATCGGAAAACTGACCTCCCCTAGAAAATATAGCCACATCCGGCGGCGATTTTCACGCCAGACAGACGGGACTTCGTAATTGATGATAAATGCTAAAATCAGCATGGCTGAAAACGCCAGACAAAAAGGACAATAAACGCCGTTTTCTATCTGAAAATCGTACAGGTAAACCTCCACGCCCAAGCCGGTCGCCAACAACGCCCGGACAAAAGACATTTGTCTGAAGAGCGCAAAGACGGTAATAACCGTCATATAAGCGATGCCGACCCATTTGAGATCCATCCCCAGAAGATCACCCTTGAGATACGTGCACGCCGTGTCACAATAGTCGTAATAGGCCATGATTCCAATGCCGGCTAATGCCAGCAAGATGGTGATGACGTGACGATATTTTCTGATAAGTTCAATCGTTTTCACCGTAGATTTCTCCAGTTAAAGATTTTTATTTCATCCCAGTTGCCTATTAGTTTATTCACCGTCGGCATGTGAAGTCAATCCCTTTGCGCTTGAAAAAAATCAGACAATTTTTCTCTGATTTCATCCCGCACTCGTCGAAATTCATTTAAGATTTCTTCTTGCGTGCCGGTTGCTTTGGCCGGATCGTCAAATCCGATGTGCGTTTTCTTTGCGCCGCCGATGTAAAGGGGGCAGGCTTCATTGGCGTCGCCGCAGAGCGTAATGACATAATCGAAATTTTGTCCGTCGAATTCCGAGAGATTCTTGGAGCGTTGCTTTGAGATATCAATTCCGATTTCTTTCATGACTTCTATAGCCGCCGGATTCACAAAAGAGGCCTGGGTTCCCGCGGAATAAGCTTCAAGATCATCGCCCCAAAGGTGATTCGCGATGCCCTCCGCCATTTGCGAGCGGCTGGAATTGGCCGTGCATAAAAATAGGACTCTTTTTTTCATAAGTAACATTCAATTATACTTCTTTGCGCTGCTCTAATTTTTCCGCCAACTGCTTTTTGGCCATTGCCACCAGCTTCTTTTTTTTGATTAAGTCCTTGACGTATTGCGGATCCGGGAAACTAATTGCGTCATAGATACACCAGACCTCGCATGACGTACAGCCAACCTGACATTGCAGGGGGTTGACAACGACAGCTTTCTTTTTTTCCTTATCAAATCCAAAAACATCCCTTCCGCAACTAACTATGCACATGCCGCAACCGACGCACTTGCTTTCATTGATTTCCGGGTTCCAATTGATTTCTTCTCTCGGAATTCCTCTCCATTTCGCATACTTTTCATCCAACTTAACATTTTTTTCACTCATGATGTTGCCTCCTATATTATTTGATTGTAGTAGAACAATCCGTGTCTCCCGCATGATCCGGATTTCTTCTTTTCAGAACCGCGAACGCCTTTTTGTCCCGCGAATTCGGGATTGCCTTTTGGGATAAAAATTCCAATGCCGCGGCAATGCCTGCGAATTCATCAAACGGAAACCCTAAAACGGCTTCATTGAGTCCGATGTCTGTGGCATCGCGGCAACCATAGCAACCAAAACTCATGTTGAATTGTTTTTTGACATAGGGAATCAAAGTCGCGTCAACGCATGTGGCCTGTAAAACGGCCGTGGAACTTTCCACTCTTTTGCCGTCCTGAATGTTCAACTTTGCCAGCGCGAACCACATCAGTTTTTCGACCTCGTCTTCCACCACAACGATATCGGGCACGGTTATTGCCTCTTCCAGCGGAAAAAGATAAAGCGCCCGCAGCTTGTTTGGTGCCAACCCGACCATTCCCTCAAACATACGTTTGCCGGATTCTTCATTTTGCACAATGCCAAATCCTATCAATATTTTTCCTGATTTCAGTCCTTCGGGAAGCGGCTTAAAGCCGAAAGAAGCCGCGGCCGCCGGGCAGGCCATTCCTTCCGCATCCAGCAGCACATGCTCGCCGTTGCGCGCCTCCATCAACGCCTGGCAATACCGGTATTGATTTAATTTCCGGATATCAGCGGGAATACTTTCTCCGTCAAAGTAAAACTTAACACCGACCGGATATGTCCTTAATCCCAGAATCTGCTTGATACGTTTCGCGTCTTCCTTCGTTTTCGCCATATCAACCATTTTGTTTTTCCTCCTGTGCCGGCTTACAAATTAAGCCACGTTAATATAAATCAAATAAATGCCGCCTAAGATAACAATAACGCCGCAAGCTTTCTTGAGAATAACCGCACCCTTTGATTTTTCATTCCATCGGAGATAATGCTCAACCACTTCGGTAAAAGTGCCCGCTAAAACAAGTACCGTGCAGTGTCCGATGCCGTAAGCCAAAAGCAGAGAAAGGGCAAAAACAATTTTAGTGGAAGCGATGCTGAAGACAACACCCAGCATTGTAGCCATATAAGCGAATGTGCAGGGTCCTAACGCAATGCCAAACAATAACCCCAGAATGAAAGCCGCCAGAAAACCTTTCCTTTTATAATTAGGATTCGCCGCTCCACCTTCCATAAACGGAAGCGGCAGAACCCCCAGCAAATTGAGACCCACAGCGAAGAAGACAACCGCCACAACGTAGCTGCCATAGCCCCCGATATCGCCGACCATTCTTCCCGCCAGTCCCGTGATGAGTCCGATAATCCCAATGGTAATCAGAATGCCTAATCCGAAAAGCAACGATAGGCCGAATGCCCGCCCTGTCGTGATGTTGCCCTGGCCATCAATGAAACCGACAATCAGAGGAATGCACGCGATATGACAAGGCGACAGAATGACTGAAAGTACACCCCAAATAAAAGCCGCCCCGATAGCGATTTCGGGAGATTGAGTCAGCGCTCCGGTAAGCCAGCTAAAGAGATCAACGATCATTTATTTGATTCCCTGCATTTTGAGCACTTTGACTAATTCCTCCTTCGGGAAATAACCTTCATGACGGAAATATTCCTTGCCGTTTTTATCTAAAAAGACCTGCGTCGGGATGACCCGGATATTGTATTTCATCGCGTCAATTTTCCCTTGAGGTGTCCAGACATCGTAAAAAACAACATTGACCTGTCCTTGATATTCCTGAGCGACCTCTTTCATAATCGGTTGCATGGCTTTGCACGGAATACACCTGGCCGCGCCGATTTCAATAAAAGTGACCAAGACGGTGTCGGATTTTGCCGCCGGCCGAGACTTTTCTCTTGTCGCTGTCGGTTTTACTTTTTTATCCTGAGCGAAAGCCTGGCTGTTATGCAGAGAAGAAAAAGCGAAGGCAAAAACCGTCAACAACGCTAGGATTCCCATTAATTTTGAATGCAATTTCATTTACCATCATCTCCTTATTTTAATTTTCATTTATCATCATATAAAATAGTTTCCATTCAACAACGTTAGGTGCCGCAACAGCCGCCACCTGTTGTTTGCGGCGTTGCCGCTGAAAAGCCGCCAAGCATTTTTATTTTTTCAAAAACCTCATCGATGATCTCTTCGGTCACCGGCGTTTCGTGTTTTTCCAAACCCAGATCGGTCAAAATGTAGGATGTCGGTTGAACACCGATTCGTTCCAATGATTTTCTGGCGCAGGCAATTGAGCATCCATCAATCGTAATGTTTTCATCCGCACCGATCGCCGACTGAACAAAGTCGGAAAGGCCAGCGCCCACACCGGCCAGACAGGTCATTCTGGCATAACCCTCATCGCAGCCTGCGCGTCACCCGATCGGCGATTGCACCGACATCCGCTGAGCCCGCGCACGAATAAATCAATCGTGTTCCTCCTTCACAACATTCAGCCATAAAATTATCATCCAAACTCTCTCGATCCAAATTTTTTTGATTAAGCTTTTAACCAGCCCTTGATCTGATCAATGGATGGGATTTTCCCTGCGGCTTTCACTTCTCCGTCGATGACCAGCGCGGGCGTCGTCATGACGCCGTAGGCCATAATTTTTTTGAAATCTTCGACTTTGGAAATGTCCGCGTTGATGCCTTCTTGCTTTGCTACTTCTCGGACAATCTCTTTCAGTTTATGGCACTTCGCGCAACCCACACCCAGAATCTCTATCTTCTTCATACTTTCCTCCCATGATTTACTTATAAGATGCGTTCATGATGACTTTATTATACCACCCCCGTGACCGGTTGCAGATATTACAGACCGACAACATCACCGGAACTTCCACCAGAACGCCCACCACGCAGGCCAGTGCGGCTCCGGAACTCGGTCCGAAGAGCGTAATCGCCACAGCCACGGCCAATTCAAAGAAATTGCTTGCCCCGATGAGCGCCCCCGGCGATGCCACGTTATGGGGTACTTTGAACAGGCGCATCAGCATGTAGGTCAGGGTGGAATTGAAATAGACCTGAATGATAATCGGAACGGCGATCAGGATGACGGCGAACCATTTGGTTGTGAGGTTTTCCGCCTGAAAGGCGAAGATGAGCAGAAGCGTCAAAAGCAATGCAACAACTGTTACTGGATGAAACACGGGCAGGAAGCGCGTTTCAAACCATTCTTTACCATAGGTCTTCA
>Ga0078972_1000709_pt1 | contig 137312 bp, 140 predicted proteins | sample YelNatPaOPGAMG01_FD_67568 | JGI IMG/M metagenome (GOLD analysis project Ga0078972, IMG submission 67568) | Hot spring thermophilic microbial communities from Obsidian Pool, Yellowstone National Park, USA - OP-RAMG-01 (SPADES assembly) (version 2) | ecosystem: Environmental > Aquatic > Thermal...
CGGTCGGATTCTGGGGATGAGTGAACGGACCTTTCGCCGATATGTCCGGCGGGTCGAGGAAGAAGGGATGAAAGGGATTTTCGACAAACGCCTCACCCAGGTCTCTGCACGACGGGCTCCGTTCGATTGAGCCCTGGCGCTGGTCGAACAATATCACCTTCAGCATGACGGATGGAATGCGAAACACTTTCAACCAACATCTTCCTGATCAATGAACCGGGTTATTTTACTTGCTGGGCGGAGAGGATTTCGCCATCCTCTATGCCTGTCAAAGCCGGTTGAAGGACCGTCACGGAGCTTGATTTAGACTCGTCAAGCGTAATTGACAAACTGGAGGCAGATGGGGCCTGGGATAGATCACCCCCGGAAAAATCCCCTGCAGAAGGGGCAGGAATGCCGGAAAGGCTCTGAATGTTGTTGACGGTCTGGAAGACAGGGTTAAATTTGTCGATTGTGATACCTAACGTCCCGATTGACCCGCTGAAGCTGCTGCCCATCGTACTTTGATTTTCAGTGACCCCGAAACCACTTGAACCCCCGGAACTCCCGGAGCCATTCAATCCTCCAGTTCCTCCGGAGCTTCCAGATCCATTCGTCCCCCCGGCGCCGCCGGAACCCAGAAGACCACTCGTCCCACCCGCACCCCCGGAATTCCCGGATTCGTTCACCCCGCCTGAACCCCCGGAACTCCCGGAGCCATTCAATCCTCCAGTTCCTCCGGAGCTTCCAGATCCATTCGTCCCTCCGGCGCCGCCGGAACCCAGAAAACCACTTGCCCCACCGGCTCCTCCGGAATTCCCGGATCCATTCACACTGCCAGAACCCCCGGGGCCTCCAGATCCATTCTTCCCCCCAGGGCCGCCGGGACCCAGAAGACCACTGGTCCCACCCCTTCCTCCGGAATTCCCGGATCCCTTCACACCGCCTGAACCCCCGGCTCCTCCGGAATTCCCGGATCCCTTCACACCGCCAGAACCCCCGGCGCTACCAGGTCCATTCGTTCTCCCAGCGCCACCGGGTCCATTCGTCCCCCCCGTGCCGCCGGAACCCAGAAGACCACTCACCCCACCCGCTCCTCCGGAATCCCCGGACCCCTTAACACCGCCAGAACCCCCGGCGCTACCAGGTCCATTCGTCCCACCTGAGCCATCGGGGCGACCACCCCCAATTTTCAACAATTGTTTTTGGAAAAGACCAATCATCCCATCGCCCGAAGCCTTGAAAACAATCGTTGTCCCGGAATCAGAGACACTCCTTCCAGTCTTTAAACTCACCGGCTCGGCCGAGATAATGCCCGAATCATCCACCAGGCCCTTTCCCGGGGTGATAACGACCACGGACGATACTCCCGTGGTCGCAATCGGTGTCATGGTGAATCCCGCTGTCAAGTGCACCTTGCCCCCGGGGGCCTTGATCGTCCCGGAGTTGGTGAGCGAGGACCCCGACAGTCTCCCCCTCCCTCCCTTCGTTACGGTGATCTTTCCGGCATTTGAAACTGGCCCTGTGTGATTTTTCCCCATCTTCGCGCTTCCGGAGGCCATGCCCCCGAACCCGCTGACCAGGCTCTCCGAACCAAAGATCAATCCCTTCGGGTTCATGAAGTCCAGGATCCCGTTACTGGTAACCGGGCCGCTGAGGGAAGAGGGGGTTGTTCCCCCGATATACTTGAGCGAGACCGCCTTCGACCCGGGGATCAGGTAGGTCACGCTCTCCCCCGCCTTTACCTTGTAAGAGGACCAACTGAAGGTGGCAGAACTTGGACTCTGGGATATCAGAAGTTTGCCCGTACTGGGACGAGGCGGGGCCGGGGCTGCGCCCTTTGCGACGATCCCTCCGTGCGGAAGGGCTTGGGCCACCCTAGGTCCTGTCCCAAGCGGAAGGGCCAAGGTGAGCATACAGGCCACGACCTTCAGAAAGAGAGAAAAAGTCCGGAGCCTCCGGCTTCGTTTCATGTTGGTTCCTCCTGGAAAAGGCCGAAGGGATGCAGTGGGGCCGTCATCCCTGTTATCAGAATCGCTTTCAATATCTGAGCCCCGCGGAAAGCCAAACCTGAAGAGGGATGCCCCCCTGTCCTATGTTTCCGCCGCTCAGGGCCGTGATGTCGGAACCCAGAGCCTGCGTGGGAAGCGCCCCCACCGGAATGGCCAGATCAACCCGGGCAAACCAGTGCTGCGCGGAAAAGCTCTCCTCCACCCCCGGTCCCATGGCGCTATACTCAAATCCTGTCCCCGACACCTCCCCTACATCGAAGAAGAGCGAGGAGGCAAAAGTTCCGGGCTTTGCGGCGTCAGTCCGGGTCAGGGAGAACGTTCCCACATAGAGGTCGTTCCCGAAAAGCGATGCTGTGGGAAGGGCCATTACGTTCGAAACACCGCCCAATGTCGCCTGGAGCATCGGGTCGATCACGCCGGCCCCGAAGGACTGCTGGTCCACCGTACCGAGCATCACCGACCAGAGGGAGGTGATGGCATATTTGAACTGGCCGTATGCCGTCAGATAGTTCTGGAGCCCTTGGGTATCATAGTAAAAAGGGTTGTCGGGGTCTGACCCCGTCCCCTGGGTCAGAGCGTACTCCGTGTCGGAAAGATCAAAGGATGCCGAAATACTTCCTGCGGTCTTGAACCCCGAAAGATCGAGGGTGCCTCCCAGAAGGCTCCGGTCATTCTGGGAGGTCGGAGAGTAGGTGTCCTGGAACTCCTTGAGGAAGAGAATCTCCTTGACGACCAGCCTCCGGTCCGGCTTCTGGGAGAGGGTCTGGACGGCCCAGCCCTCTCCCGACCAGTTGCTTCCCGAGACCCCCAGGGCGGCAAGCTGGCTTCCGTTGGCCCCATGGCCCCAGGGGGAGAATCCTTCCCCCAGCGTGTAGTTCATGGCAGAGAGGTCAACCCCCACCCGGTTAGCGAGGTCCAGCGGAAGGGAGTAGGAGACCGTCCCGGAGTTCATGCCGCCAAAGGAGGTCGTGACCATGACAGTGAAAATTCCCCCGGCCACTCCGGCATTGTTGACATTCCCGGTGGCGTTGAGCATGAGGGCGCCTGTCGGGGCGTAGCCATAATTGTCGATCTCGATCTGTGAGCCGGCAAAGGTCGGGGCCGGGGTGACGTGGACCAGAAGATTCTCGAGGGCGGGAGATTGGGCCTGCGGACGGAAGATCTCCCCGGTCGTGGGCTGAACAGGCTCATCAGAGAGCCCGGCTTCCTGGAATTTCACAGAAAGGATCTCTCCGGTCGAAAGCTTCGGATCCTGAAGGCTTTTGTTTCTTTCCACTCCCGTCTGTGCCAATTCAATAAGGCTGATTTTCAGGTTTTCGAGGGCTTCCGGCGACACCGTCACCCGGGTGATCCGTCCCCTTTTGTCCCGGCCAAAGACCATCTCCATCGGCTGCCACCAGGGTTCCGATGCTCTCTCTGCCACCTCCCGAACGATCGCACGTGCCTGCCGGCTCGACATTTCGAGCACCCGTTCTCCCACGTAGAGCGCAATCAGATAACGGATCTGGCGAAGCGAATGCGACTGGCGGTCGGAAATGCCCAGAGTGACGGCACGGTCGAACCGGACATCTTTTACCCCTACCGCGGGCGAAAAGACTGCATCGGCCCGGACAAAACCCGGCACCTGACCCAACGCGTAAAGGCTGTGGGAGAGCTTCTGTATGTCCACTACCCCCCCGGGAGAAATATGGAGGTTTTTCTCGACAAACCTGTTTTCCTTTTCTCCCCCTCCGGTGAAGGCGGCGCGGTTCACCCGGTAGGAGAGAGGCCCGGACAAGATAGCCTGGGCAAGACGATTCGCGAGAGCGTTCAGGGTCTTCGAATCGACCGTGACCGAATAGAGCGATGGACCGATCTTCATTGTCCTGACCGGGAATCCGGCCTGAGCGAGAAAAGCCACCGTCGGGGCGAGAAGGGCGGTCTCTCCGGGTGTTGGATGGGAGACCAGCCTTTTTGCCACCCAGGCGACGATGTTACTCCTCGTCTCCGGCTTCCAGTCCTTTTTCCTCGTCCGGACCCTAAAACGCATCGGGGTCAGGAAATATGTCCTCCCAGCAGAGAGCCCCGAACTTGCACGGGGTCCAGGGGGGGCTGGGGGTCTCTGGCATCCCCCCATCGTGGTCCCGAGAGAGCCCGCCGGATTACAATATCCGGGAGGGGTGGCAAGAACAGGGGCCGGACACCCCGCAACCATTCCTGCCAAAAAAACAATCGCCGGAAGGAACCCTCTGGAGCCGGTCCCTGTCTCTCCCCGGAGCAAAAGGAAGGATGTCTCTCCCGAACTTCCCGGAAAGACTGGCCCGCCCCGGAAACGGGAAAGGCCCGTTAATTTCCGGCCATTGAGGCTTTTCAACCCCTGCCGGAGACCGGCCGGAACCATCCGTCTCCAACCCGTCTCACCTCTCCCCCGATGCTCCCCGTCTTGACAATCAATGTCGGGCACTGTCCTCTTCGGTCCCTCTCCGGTCTCCTGCGGCGCATGGAGAAAGACCCCTCTTGAGGGTTTTCATTCATGTCCACTTGTCTTTTCCAACATAATTCGGTTATTTGGGAAGAGCCTTCTCCCTATATTTTTCGCGGCAGGAGCCTCTTTCGCCTCGTACTCGTTGCCGAGAGGGGGAACATCCGGCCGTGAAAACCGGAATGTCAGGCCACGACCAGGTTTCCCTTTCGCCAGGCCTCGAGAACAATCCCCAGGGCCCGGGAGGTTTTCACCCTTCCGCGCTGCAGGACAGGGAGGATCTCGTACTCAACCAGGTCGGCAAGGAGGATCCAGTCCTGGGATTCCTGAGCCTTGAGCATTCCCCCAAGCAGGGATTCGATCCGGTCAGTCTCCTCGATGAAAGAGACCCGGAAACTGTCGTGGCCCGATTGCGTCTCGATGCGCCCGATTTCCTCCACCAGAACCTGGGCTGCGACCATGCCCTCAAGACCCTGCATGTAGACTCCCCCATCGGGCTCGTTCTTGTCCCGGGGAGCAAAGACCGCCTGAAGATTCCCTCGCCGCAAGTTGCTCCCGATTTCCTGAAAAACCACCATGAGGCTGTCCAGGTGGGCCACAAGGTCCGTCAGCACCTCCTTCAGAAGAACCTCCAGCGATTCTGTCCGGATCTCCAGAAGAAAGGGGTCCCCCGTTCCGAGTTTTTCGATTTCCGGTCTTCCCGCGGGCATCCCATTCAAAAGAACCCCCGAAAGTGTCTTCCCGCCGGGAATCTTTAAAAGAAGCCTGTCCAGGGCCTGAACCCAGGATTCTCCCTCCGCCCTGTTCAGGTCGACGCTTTCCCCATCCAGAAAAACTTCCTGCTTCATGCCAGCTTCCCGTGTCTCCATCTCTTCCTCCTCGATATTGGCCATGACGGCCCTGGGCTGTCCCGGCATCACCGAACAGGCACCGGTATTGTCTCCCTCTCCCGGGAGGGAACTCCCCCCGGAGCCAGGGATGAGAACCACCTGTCCGCAAGACGGATCAGACGTTCGTTTCTTGAAAGGGAGGCCCTGTAGACCTGCTCCACCCCCCGGATCATCTCTAAAAGACGCATGGGATCCTCGATCGCCACGGCCTCCTTCTCGATTTCGAAAAGGGTCGAAATGGGGCCGGCGGTGGGAGCCACCCACCCGACCTCCTGGATTCTTTCATCGAGGACCTCAAGCTCCCGTGTTCTTTCCTCTAGGTCCGTCCGCTCCACCTCCCCGGGAATTCCCTCCTCCACCCGGTCACGAATCATCCGGCAGAGGCTCTCCCCCTCCCTGAAAAGGCCTCCGAGTTCAAGGTGGGCATTTCTGAGATCTTCCCAGAGATGACGGGGAAGGCTGAAAATCTCATAATCCTCCGACAGGATGTCGCTCTCCGTCCCCCAATCCAGAAGGAGTCCCTCCTGCTCCATTCCCCAGACTTGGCGGTAGAGGCTTCGGAACAGGTCCGGAATCCCCAGCGGGGGCTTCGAAACCGGGCGATAGCGGAGGCGCCCCTGTCCGTCCCATCCCGAAACCGCGACCATAAGCTGGGGACCCGGGGGATGGCTGGCTATAAATCCTTCCATAAGCTCCCGGAAGCTCCCTTTGCCGGGAGGACTCTCCTCAAGGGACGCCAGGAGGCGGGCAAGCCATTCAGGATCGATATCCTGGCGGCACACCGGATTGAGGCATTGAGCATCGATCCCGCAAGGAGCACAGGACTTCCGGCTCTGGAGGACCACATGGTTTTCGCCGTAAGGGGCGGTCTCCGGATAGAAAAGATTTGCAAAGGAAAGGGCCACCACGGGAGTTCCCATGGCTGCCGCCACATGCATGGCCCCCGTATCGTTCGACACGAGCCGCGAGACCAAACGGAAAAGCCCGGCCAATTCCCTGACAGAGGTCTGTCCCGTGAGGTTCAGGATCCGACCGGAGCTCCACCGGTCTTCAAGGGCCGCAACAATGCGCCGATTTCGTGCCACATCCTCCTCCCCAGCCCCCACCAGAACAACTCCCGACCCGGGGCTCCGGGAAAGAAAGTGGGCGATCATCCGGACGAAGGATTCTTCCGGCCATCTCTTCAAGGCGACCGAAGCTCCGGTCTGGACGGCAACCCACCGGCGTCCCGACGGAATACCCGGGCCGGCAGATTCCATCCTTTCCCGAAGGACAAGCCTTCTGGGCGGCGCAACCCGGGCAATCCGGAGAAAGAGGTCGACCAGATTCAAGTCGTTGTAAAGACGGTTTCGGACCATCATCCCGAAGTAGGCGATGGCGGGATCGTAAAAGGCCCGGAATCCGTCCCCCGTCATGACCACCCCCCGGACCTCCCGGGCCCGGACGAGATAGCCGATGACGGTCCCGATACGGTTTGGCGTCAGGTTGATCAACAGGTCATAGTCCCTCACGTTCCAGTCGCTGGTCATCGCCCGGATCCTTTCGATCTTCTCGCTCCAGGAAATCCGGTCCTCGTAGACCATCTGGCGGATGGCCCTTCCATCGACAAGAAAGAGATCATCGAACAGGGAGAGGCCTGCCGCCGTCTCCCCGAACTCCTTGTAGGCCACGAGCCCGATGCGGCTCCCCGGATGTTTCTCCCTGAGGGCGGACGCCATCGGGGCCAGCTGGAAAAGATCTCCCATGCGCGTCATCGCGATCACCAGAATGGATCCGATCGCGGGGTCCAGGGAGACAGGAGTCTCCCGGACCCTTTGCCTTCCTTGCTTCATGCCCCCACCTCCCTGACGAATTCACGCAACAGCAGAACGGCGGCTTCGGTCTCGGTGATCGGGGACTCCCGGAGACGGATTCCCCGTTCGAGATCCTCCAGGTCCACCGTTCCCAGACTCCGAAAACGGTCAAGAAAGCCTGACAGCTCGGGATCCCCGGCGGCATCGGCCAACAGAGAATCGACATCCTGACGGCCAGGAAAAAAGGTGTTCTTCGGACGAAATCCCTGGTCGAAAAGGACAGAGAGCCACTGCTCCATCCGGGAGTCGATTGTGTGTTCGCGACGTGTCCGGGCCAGGGCCCGGGAGGCCATCTCCCGACGCTCCCCTTCATGGGAGCGGTAATGTTTCACAAGTTTCCGGCAGGAGTCTTCGTCGTCAAAAACGGCGATCTCCCCTCCGGCTTCATAGACTTCCGGAAGGAGGCTTCTGCGATCGACAATCTGGAATCCTCCGCAGCCCGCGATCTCGAAGGTTCGTGGATTGACAAAATCCCCGTCGGGGTTCACCCCCCGGTGGTAGACCGAGGAGTGAAGGTTCAGGTTGATCGGGGAATTCCGGTAGATCTGGGCCGCCTCATAAGGCGTGATCCGTCGCCCCTCCTCCCGGACATGTCGGAAGAGCGGATCGCCGGGATCCCAGTCGGCCCCCCAGATGGAAAGGCCCAGATCGACCAGGTGGCGGAGAAAGTGCTGACGGTTGTAGTACCCGGCTCCCATGAAGGCCAAAGGTGCCGAAAATCGGTCCGGATCTTCGTCGGGGCCTTTGTCCGGCCTGAAGATTTCCGGATCCGCCCCTGTGGGAAGGTACAGGACATTCGAAAGTCCCCGGGCCTCGAGGGCCGGAATCCATTCCTCCTTCTGAATCACGGCAAAACTGGTCACGAGGGGAGCGATCCTCTCCCAATAAGTCGCAATCCGGAAGTCCTCAACAAACCAATAGGCCACCGGGACCCCCATCTCCCTTATTTTCTCGATCAGGTCTGGGGGGAGGGGGGACTGGGCCAGGCCAATGACTAGGTCCGGTTTGTCAGAAAGGATCCTGGCCAGGATCATCTCTGAGAGAAATCCCTGGAACAGGCCTCTGAGTTGGGCCCGATGAAGGTCGATCCTTGTCTGGGTTCCGATGGCCCTGAGAGAGCTCTCAAAGACGGCGGCATCAAAAAAGCTTGTCCGGTGTCCCAGGCGATTCAGGGAGTGATAGACCGAGCGCGCTATGGGGTAGGATCCTCCCGAGACCGGCGAAATGACGAGAATACGAAGCTGGTAGGTCCAGGGAGTCTCCCCCCCTTCGTAGATCTTCCGGACAGACCGGTAAAGGTCGGGGCGAAGCTTTTCGGAGGGGGCGTGGGAGAGGACCGCATATCCTCGGGGGAGTCCCCGCGTCCCGGAGGGATCGGTAAAAATGGACAGGCGATCACTGAAGAGATACCAGGGGAAAAGCCGGAAAGACGCCCGGAGAATGTCAGGGATCGGTTCAAAGAGGACAACCTGGCCCTGGAAGCGTTCAAGTAGGGAGAAAAGATGGTATCCCAGTCCCAGACCCATGACCAGAAAACCCTGGGAAGTATTGTCGAGGGTCGCCATTGCACCGTCGGCCCACCGTTCTCCCTCGGTGACGGGGTCGTACCGGCTGTGGAGGCTCGTGTTGTCCCACAAAAGGGTGGGAGAACCCTCTTTGCTGGTGAGGATCTCCCAACGCTCACGATTTCTGTCGGGGCGGACGAGAATCTCCCTTAGGGAACCTCTTCCGAATGTCTCAAGGTTTTTCTGAAAGACATTTTCGTCAAATTGCCACATGGACCGCCTCCTTGTCCCGGACGATTTTTTCCGGCCCCGATACTACGAGTCTCGCCGCCTCGGCCGCTTCCAGAACCAGCATTTCGGCGGCCAGGGCCAGGGGACGGACAGGGCCCTCTCCCCCTTCGACCCACTCCAGGAAATGCAAAAGTGGCCACATCATGGGGAAGTCGGAGGCCAGCCGGTCGACAAGCTTTTCCCGCTGGGCTCCCCGAAGCCTGGCTTCCCGGAGATGAAGATAGAGGTCGACCCCCTGTGCGAGACGGCTGAGCCAGACAGAGAGCGGCACATTTCCGCCTTCCTCCGACATGGCGGCACAGTCCTCTCCACCTTCCATCACAAGCTCCCGGGAAAGATCGGGAAGGTCAACCCCCCAGGAGAGATATCTCCAGTAAAATCGTCTCAGGAGGCGGGCCAGAATTCGTTCCCGGGTCAGCTCCCTAGGGCTTAACGACCGTTGGAGAAGGCCGGAGGGGGAGGAGATTGCCTCCCAGATTTCGGCTCCCGGAAGCCCCTCTGGAAGTCTAGCCACAAGATCCCTTCCCCCTTCTCCTCTCTTGACCCCCGCGATGAGCCAGGCAAGGGCCTCCGGGCCGGGTGCCTCCCTGCAGGAACGATGCGGACAGGAAGCTCCCTCGCCCGCGCAAGGATAGCAATCCATCGAGGTGACCACCGAAACAGCTCCTTCCCGGTAGGCGCCGGTTTCAAAAAACAGGGCGCTGGCGAAGAAAAGGCCAACCGTCGGGACTCCCAGACTTGCTGCAAGATGAAGGGGGGCGGTATCCGGCGAAACCACCACGCCGGCCCCGGCCAGAAGGGCTCGAAGACCCTCCACATCCGTTTTTCCCGCCAGATTCCTGACTCCCTGCCCCCCCTCCCGTTCGAGGAAGGCTCCCAATGACTCATCCTCCGGGCCTCCGGTAAGCACCACCTCTCCGCCGTCAACGCGTCTTACGTGCCGGACAAGAGAAAGAATCGCCTCCGGCTCCCATCGCCTGTAAGGGCTTCGGCCGCCCAGGACAACTGCGACGGGACCGGCCGACTGAATCTTCGATCGTCCTGGAGGAGGGCCGGGCGGCCTGCCTCCAAACCCCCTCCACATGTCAGACAGGTGGATCCGGTTCAATCCCCGTATTCCGCGGGACGAGGCCACAAGGTACCCCGGCCACCCGAAAAGGAGCCCGGAATCCCCAGAGTCCTCCTTCCTGTCAAGCATCCGCTCGAAACCCGAGACCGGAATTCCGAGGAGACGGGCCAGGAGAACTCCTGTGCCGTGGTGGTTCATCACCACCACCCTTTCAAAGCTTTCCCGGCGAAGAGAGGCGACAAAGCTTTGCGCCTCAAGAAGTCTTTTGGCCAGCGGCATCTCCACGGCCGGATCACCGAAGGAAGGCCAGGCCCTGACTTCGTCCGCAACCGATAGGCCTCGTGCCGCAGAGATGATTCCGGGACGGACAAGAAGGATCGTCCGGTACCCGGAACGGGACAGGTCGCCCAGAAGGGGGATCGTCTGAATGAGATCTCCCAACCTTGCCTCCTGGATCACAAGGCATTTTCCCTGCACCTCAGTCCTCGCTCATGAAGGGAGAGGCCACCAGAACCTCATGGCGGGAGAGAATCTCACGGGCAATCGGATTTTTCGGATCCCTGGACAGGATCTCCTGGACCTGGGAAAGGGCTTCGTTGATATGGCCGGTCTCTTCGAGCATCCGGGCATAAAGGCTCTTGATGCCGGATTTGAAAGGATGCAGGGAGAGGTATTCCGCGGTCCGGGCCAGGGCCAGGTCCGGCCTTCCGATGGCCTGGGCCGATTCGATCATGAGCCGGAGGATGTCCTCCTGTTCGATCTCTATTCCCAGGGACTGGTCGTAATAATAGACAGCATCCTCATACTGTCCGGTCTCCTGGCAGACCATGCCGAATCCCGCCAGGGCCCCGTAGGCTCTGGGATTTTTTTCATGGGCCCTTTTAAAGTCCAGAAGGGACAGGTTGAAGTTTCCTTTCAGAAGCTGAATGACCCCCCGCCCCTGGAAGGGCCTCTCGTCCCCCACCAGGGGGAGGGCCCGGGTGAAGGCTTCGAGAGCCCCGTCGAGATCTCCCGATCTCGAGAGAACCTCTCCAAGCTTGATCTCTGCCTCTCCCCTTTCGGCAAAGGTCAGGGTCGGGTCGGCCAGCGCCTCCCCCAGGATCTCGCGGATCCCCTCTGTGAGCCCCGAACCCAGGAGATCGTCGACCTTTTCGATGATCCCGTAGACCTTCCTCCGGGCGGTCACTAAAAACTGCATGACGAAAAGATCCCTGATCTCATCGGGGGACTGCTTCTTTAAAACGATCGGTCCCAGATCAATATCGATCCGGGAATTCGATTGTCCCGCCAGTTCTTCCGCCATCCGTCCATATTCCGAAGAGACATTGGCCGCGATCGTTTCCACCTGGAGCCCGGCGGATTCCAGAAGTTCGACAAGGGTTTTCCGGGTGAAGAACCGCAGATGGGACCGGTCGAGGATCCCCTGTTCCTGGTAGTCGAACCGTCCCTGGGCCAGCCCTGCCAGGACCTCGTGGTACCGGATGTTGGGAACGGACAGAACCATGACCCCGTTCGAAGAAAGAAAGGGGACATAACGTCTGAGAAGAGTGGCCGGATTCTCGACATGTTCCACGACGTCGGCCAGGATGATGGCATCAAAGCTCTCAGGGGCGAAATCGGGCTTCCAGGTGAGGGCATCGGCCTCAATGACCCGGTCATAGAAGGCCCGGGCCTCGAAGGCCCGGGAGGGATCCTTCTCGACCCCCACCAGGGTGACCTCTCCCCAGCGGGTCCGGATTCCCCGACCCATGGCCCCCGTCCCGCATCCGATATCCAGGATCCGGTTGGCCCCGGCCGGGATGCGGTCGATCACCTCTCCCCGCTCCCTGCGATAGCTCTGCTTCGGTTTCCAGAGGGCCACCTTCCGGTTGATCAGCCCTTCCCATTCTTCAAGGAACCGGTCCAAGGGAAATCTTCGCTCTACGGTCTCCCGGCCCTTTTGTCCCATCTCGAGCGCCATGTCACGATCGGAGAGGAGGCATTCGACCGACTGTCTCAACCCCTCCTCGTTGTCGGAGAGGAATCCGCTTATGCCGTTCTCCACAGGAGAGCCCGAATGGGCCAGAGCCACAACCGGCATACCCGTGGCCATCGACTCGAGAAGGGAGAGATTGTACCCGTCTTCCCAAGGTTCGACCGTCGTATGGAGAAGGAGACGGTGATGGCGCATCTGCTCCTTCAGGTCCTCGACATTTTTGCTGGGACGTGCCCCTGGAATCCTCGGATTTAAGCCCAGAATGGTATGGGGAATCCCTTCGAGGACGCATGACGAAAGTTTTGCCCCGAGCATGAGGTCTCTCTCTTCGAAAAAGTTGCCGATCCTGAGGACCTTCTCCAGTGTCCCGTCATACCCTCCCCACTCCCTGGGGTCGATCCCAGGGAGGATGACAGGGCCCGACAGGCCCCACGATTCCTTTTTGGCCGGAGAAATAAAGACCGTCGTCAGATCGGACACAGTTCCCATGAGAGTTTTCAGGCTCTCCAGATATTCCTGGGCCTCCACCCGGTTCTGGCCGAGAGCGATCATCGTATCGAGGCGGTTGTGAAAGACCAGGAACTGGGGAATGGGGGACCGCTGTGTCATGACAAGGTCACTGACATCATGGCAGACCACCGCATCGTATTCCTCACGTGCGAGGAGCGTCATCGCCTCTTCGGCATCAATGATGCGAGAACCCCGCGGGCATGGGCGGAATTCGTGCATCCAGCGCTCATATCCCCCCTTTTTCCGTTCCACGATGTCGAAGGCAAAAGGAAGTTTTCCCAGAAGAGAAAGGTACCCTTCATGCCAGTTAAACGTAAGAATACGCAACATGTTCTTCTCCTTTTCTCTGAAATCCGGGTCTCTCTGCCAGGATGCGGACGACGGAACGGGCGCGATGACGATAGGTATGGCGGGCCAGGGTCTTCTTTCTTCCGGAGGCGGCAATCTTTTCGCGAACCTCCGGATGGTCGATGAGAAATCGGGCCTTGTCGACAAGATCGCTGTCATCGTATAAAACAAGATCGACATCAGGGATGAAAAGGTCGGAAAGGCCGGGGACCGGATCGGTCAGAAGACATTTTCCTATGGCCATGCTTTCAAAAACCCTCATGTTCAGGTCGTCCTTGACCGCTGAATTGAAAAGGACCCTGGCCCCTGACAGAAACTTCGACATCTCCTCCAGAAACGCCCTCTTCCTCCCGATGGAAAGGTGAATTCCGAGGCGGGCGAGACGACGGGACCTTCGGTCCGGAACCGGAGAGAGGGAGGAACAGATCCCGAGATCAAATGTCTCCTGAACCGGCCATGGGCGGTGGATCTTTTGGTCGGCCGCCAGTGGAAGCCAGTAGACAGGCCGGGAAAGTCGTTCCCGGAAGACCTCGACATAGGCCTTCTGAGCCAGGAAAACGACATCGAAACGGCTGGCAATCGCCAGATGATCGGCGGGAAAGAGGTGTGTGTCGATCAGGTAGCAGGCCTTCGGGACGGCCATTTCATCAAGGAGTGGCATTTCGAACCAGACGCCGCTTTCCACGAAGAGAATCCAGTCGGGAGAAAAATCCGGAAGCCCATGGCGGACCTCCCTGGCCGAAACGGCCGGACAGGGAAAATCGTGAGGCCGGACCCGGTCGGCGATTGCGGCCAGGTCCCAGGCCCGCAGGGCCCCTTCCGAAATGGTCGGCCCACAGGTGCGGACAGAGGAGACCTCCCTTAGGGCCTTTTCAAGATATTGGCCTGTGGTATGGGGAATGGCGGTATAGAGCATCAGGATATTCATGGCATCCTCCTGGCAGGCTTATACGCATTTTTTATGCCAGGGAGGAAAAAAGAGGGAAAGGTTACACCAAGACATTGTCATGAAAGGGAAATTATTAAAGATCGATCTTCTGGGCAGGAATATTATTCCGAAATACCATGGCTCCCGGGATTTTCTTTCCCTGTCAGAAAATTGTCACATGGAGAATGAAGCCTCCGAGAGTCTTCCGAAATTGATCCGGATCTGAAAAACATATCGGGGCTGAAGGGAATCATAGCTTTCCCAGGTTTTTCTGGCCGAAGAGGGCCGCGGACTCCGAAGACGCCTTCCGGTAGGCGCCCTCGGGACCCTGCCCGGAGAGGGCCGCCAGACGGAGGGCTATGGGGCCGTCCTCCCGTCCGAAAGGGGAGAGTGTGTTAAGGAGAATGTCGAGACGGTGGATCAGGACAAGGCGATCCGGGAGGGAGAGTTTCTCGAGAAGCTCGATGCCGGCCTGGTCGAGAGCCTTCTGTGCCGTCACGAGGGGAGCAAGGTCAAGACTCTCCACATCGGCCTGAGACAGAGGTCGGCCATCCCCGCTCCCAAGAATCTTCTCGTAGAGGGATTCCACCTCGCAAAGGAACTCTTTGGCCACAGATGACCCGTTGTCACCGCTCATCCGCGCACCGACAGGGACCGACGTGGAATTTCGGGGACCCCAGCCGTCGGAGTCGTCCCCATGGGGGGAATCCTGGAGGCACTGGCGGCTTTCTTCCACGTTCCGAGAAGCTCGGCCAGGATCTCCCGGACGGGATCAAGGCGGAAGGTCTCCCCGGCCACATTGGCCAGGGTCACCTCCTGGATGAGGAAAAGGTACAGGGAGACGAGGGAATCGGAAAGATCCCTCGGATCCTGGCCGTCCACGGCTGAGGCCAGCTCCGAAAGAATCCCCGTCAGCCTGTTGACAGCATCGGCCTTCCGGGAAATGTCTCCGGTCCGGGAGGATTCCTTGATGAGGTCCACGCACCGGACAGCTCCCTCGTACAGGCGAATCAGGAGATCGGCGGGGGAGATGGTACTTTCCATGGTCTGGCGATAGGTTGCGGCGGCATGATGAGTCATGGACACGTCCTCTCAAGGCGAAGTGGTCGAAGGATCCCGGTGGGGGGAATGAAACGTCATCCCACCACCCCTAGATCACTCCTCGGGCGATTTGCTGGCTGACATAAGCCTGTTTGGCATTTAAGCCCCCCAGCAGACTCTGGAGACCTGAATACTTCTCCTCGAGCTGGTCCTTCAGGTTGGAAAGTTCATCCTGCTTCCGGGTCATCTGGCGGACATTGGTTCGCTCCTGGGCATTGACATCGGCGATTTCCCCTGCAAGAGGGCCACTGGCGGGATTTGCAAACTCCGTCAGGATGTCGTGGAGCGCAGAGCCGATGCCGGGAGTCTCTCCCGCCCCCGTCATGAGATGGACAACATCGTCGTAGTTTGAAGCCAGGGCCTTGTCGAGCTTGCCCTGATCAAGGGAGAGATGTCCGTTTCTCTGGAAGGTGATGCCCACGTCTGCCAGGGTCCGGAACCTGCCAGGAATCTTGTCGGGAAGGGCCCGGGTCAGGGCGGTCCCCAGACGATTTCTCAGATCGATGACCGAATAGGCCCCCAGAAGCGGACCTCCCTGTCCCGTAGCAGGATTCACGCGGGATTCCTTGTCGAGAAAATCAAGGAGGTCGTTGTAGGCCTTGACGAGCCCTCCGACGTTTGTCTTGATCGTCTTCGTGTTGTGGACGATGGAGGCGGTTGTCGGTGTCGGACCGGTGGGCTGCCTGAGATGGATCACTGAACCGGGGATGGCATCGACCACGTCGTTGGAGTCAGACTGGACGGGAACTCCATTGACCTGCAAGCGGGCAAGGCTTCCTTTCTGGACCGTCTTGAAGGAGAAATCCAGTCCTTCCTGCTCCATGACCCGGAAATTCATTCCGTTCTTCGTCGAAGAGAGCGAAAGGGAGTAGGGAGCCCCCGGAGCTCCCGTCCTCATGACCATGGCGTGGATTCCGATATTGGCATTGTTGATGGCCTGGGCCAGATCCTCCATGGTGAAGCCCGTATCCTTGTCGAGGCGAACCGTCCGGAGCTTTCCTCCGATCAGGTGGTCTCCGATCAGGAAGGTGAGGCTCGCATGGGAAAAGGCCCCGTCCGGAGGAATATTGAGGACGGAGGTCCGGTCCTTGTCGGGGAATCCCGAGGAGACAAGCACTCCCGGCTTGGCGAGGGAGTCGACGGAGACGCTGTAGGAACCGAGGGAGGCACCGGGACCGGGGGTCACGGTAAAGGCGGCATGGGGGGGAACGATGCTTTTGAAGGCATTGAAATCCTGCCTGAGGTTCAGGTTGCCGGAAACCTTGAGAAAACCGTCCAGCTTCTGCTGGACCTTTCGCCATATGGATCCCTGGGCTTCAAGGTTGGCCTGGTGCTGCTCCATCTGCTCGAGAGGAACGGCCGCCGCCTGGAGGTTTGCCTCGACAAGCTTCTCCGTGTCCAGCCCCTGGGAGAGCGCCGCCATGTTGGTGATCCGCATGCGATGCGTGGATGCGTCCGGGGGGCCTCCGGCACCCGGGATCGCTCCGGAAATTCCGCTCACATTGCACCTCCAGACTTCCGTCTTTCATAAAAGCCCTGAAACGCAAAAGACCCGCAAAGGGCAGGTCGTCTCAGGAAAATAGGGCTGGCCGGCGATCGCCGGCCAGTCCCTAGGCCCGACGGGCGGGCCTAGCTAAGGGAGCAGCTTGATGGCTGCCTGTGGAATAAGGTTTGCCTGGGCCAGCACGGCGGCGCCGGACTGGGACAGGATCTGGCGTTTTGTAAACTTGGCGGTTTCTCCGGCGAAATCCACGTCCCGGATTCCGGCACGGCTCGCCTGGACATTGGTCGTTGCGGTGTTCAGGTTCCGGATCGTCCATTCCATCCGGTTCTGGATGGCACCGATGTTTCCCTGCAGTTCGTTGATCCGGTCGAGGGCCTTGTCGAGCTGGTCCACCGAATGTTTGGCATCATTGCGGTTTAGGATATCTGTCCCGCTTATTCCCAGCTCATCGGAATCCAGCTTTCCGACTTTGACATGCAACCGGTCGCTGAAGGTGGTGTAGATACCGACGTGAAACTTGAAGTCCTGATGGCTTCCATCAAGAAGCTTCATCCCGTTGAAGTCGGTCACTTTCGCGATACGCGTGATTTCCGACTTGAGATGCTGGTACTCCTGATTCAAGACCTTGAGATCCTTTGGCGAATAGGTGCTGTTGGCCGCCTCGATGGCCAGCTGGCGCATCTTCAGAATAATGGTGTTGTCGGTCTGAAGGGCCCCATTCGCCGTCTGCAGAAGGGCCGATCCGTCATTGGCATTCCGGATCGCCGCCGCATAGGATTTGATCTGACCCCCCATGCGCTGGGAAATCGAATACCCGGCAGGATCGTCCGCGGGAGTGTTCACGCGGTAGCCTGAGGAGAGCCGGTTAATGTGCTTGTTTAAGGCACGCTGGGTCTCGTTCAGATTGTACTGGGCATTCATCGATGCCATGTTGTCGTTGATGATCAAACCGCTCATGGTACCCTCCTTGGGTTTTCCGGCCTCATCCCTGGCCTTGTCCTTGGTCACCCGGCGACTCAACCGGGACAACGGTCCTCACCGTTCCAAGGATCTCTTCGGCAGGATGCCGGAAAACTTTAGGAAGCTCCCCCGCTTCTGTCCTCCGGGGGAAAGACGGGCATGCGAAGCCAGGCATCCGATTCGGCGAGAACGACCTGACGGCCAAGGCGATCCCTCTCCCGGACGAGCAGCGGCCCCTGCAGGTTTGCCGTTGCTCCAGCGTCGTCCCCTTCGGGGAAGGTGACAATCGCCATGGCATGAAGAGAGGATGGCCCCTCAGGATCAAAAAAATCCCGATCCCATTCCGGAAGCACGAGACGACTTTTGTAGTCGGGAACCAGGAGCACGGGATCGATGACGACAAAGGCAAGGGAGGGATCGTCAATGGACTGGAGCCAGTAGAAGAACCCGTTTTCGGCCGTTTCGAGGAGGACAAACCTTCGGGAGGACGGAAATCCCAGAAGACCGTCGGGGAAGACGATGACCCTCTCGTCCTCGACCGGAATCTTCCCGAATCGCCTGGTGTCGAAGGTCTTCATTGAACTCCCTCCTGTTCGGGGAGGGATCACGGTCTCTCCCTCCACCCTGTCCCGGGAGGTCCCGGTCGCTTTTCTGTTCTCCTCCGTAATCCGGGCCAGAACCTCGTCCCGATGGATGAGGACACCGTCCGGAGCCTCGATCCCGATCCGGACCGCCCCCCCCTTCACCTCCAGAACAACGACGTGAACGGAATGGCCGATCCGGATTCCCTCCCCGATCTTACGTGTCAGGATAAGAATGGGCCTTCTCCCTTCAAAGGAACGTCCCTTCTAGTGAAAAAGAACGTTCTGGACATTCTGGAGGATGTTCCGGCTCGCCTTGGCCGACACCTCAAGCAGGTTCTGGGACAAGGCCATGCGAGAAGCCGCCTTGGGGATGTCCACATCCTCCGTTTCGCTCCTCAGAACCTTGAGGTCGGTCCGGTATTTTTCGAGTCTCGCGATGGTGCTTCTGAGAGACCTCTCGTAGGTTCCCAGGACCGCCGCACGCTCGGAGATGGACCGGATAGCCAGATCGAGCTCTCCGATGGCATTGTGGATGGCCACCTCGTCATTGCTCCTGAGCCCCAGAACAAAACGTCTGAGGGCCGGGAAGGCCAGGTTCGCATCGGGATTCTTCTTTGAGTCCCCCAGAATCCTGTCTCCCGAGACGGTCGTCTTCATAAGTCCCGCCTCGCGGAAACTGGGGGTGAATCCCTGCTGGATGGTCGAGCTCCTGTGATTGCCCTTGTAGGAGACGACAAAGGGCTCTTTTTGCGGATCCCCAAGAAGAAAGGGAGGAATGCTGATGTTTGTTCCCCCGAAAAGGTATTGCTCCCCTCCCCGGGTATTGGCCAGGGCCACTGTCTGCTCCAGAAGACGGGCCGCCTCCTCGGCGGCGATCCGCCGGTCTTCGGCATCCATCGTCCCGTTGGCCTGGCGAATGGCCAGCCCTTTGGCCCGGATCATCACATTATCGATCTGGGTCAGAATGCTTTCCATAAGGGAGATCCGGCTGGCCCCTTCACGGGCATTCTGGATGATCTGGCCCGTCACCGCCAGCGAACGGTTGATCCGGAGAACCTCGCTCACGGCCTCCGGGGCATCACCCGGAGTATCGGCTCTCTTCCCTGACGAAACCTGGCGCTCCGCTTCATAAAGATTCTCCGTGGCACGGTCATGGTTTGCCATGAGAGAGCGATCGGTCATCAGCCCTGTGACCCGAATCATCCTTCCCCCCCTCAGCCGCTGTTGGGCAGGCGAACAAGTGTGTCGAGAAGCCTGTTCACCATCTGGATGAGATTGGCCGAAGCCTGGTAGGCCTTTTCGAACCGGATGATCTTGGCGGACTCGTTGGCGATCGATACCCCCGACACCGAGAGTCTCTGGTTCTCGAGACTCTGGGAGATCGCGGCCTGGGCCTTGTCGTTCAAACGGGCCTGGCGGGCCCAGGCCCCGATCCGGGCCACACCGGAGGCATAGTATTCGTAGATCGAGGCAGGCTCGTCCTCACCGGGAAACCGAAGATGCTTCTGGGACAGGTAAAATATCTGGTGGGCGTTGGCATTGTCCCCTTCGTTACTGCCGGGGGATGCCGGAGAGTGGGCGGCCGCGATGTCGTCCGCTGTCAGTTTCTCGACATCCAGATGGAGCGCCGTTCCTTGAACATGTCCACCGCCGGAGACGAGAAAGCTCTCCGATCCTTTTTTGGGAGCCAGGACCCGCAGGGCGTACCCTCCCGCATTGACCTCCCCAAGGCCATCCTTTATGGCCGCGCTTTCGAGAAGGACATGGTCTGTGTGGGAATAAACCCTGACCTCCGCCTGGTCCACCTCGACATCCACCTCCGGAAGCACCTGGGCGGGATCTTCCACATTTGCCACCAGCCTGCCGGTCCCTTCCCCCTTTGTCCGTGCCACTTCGACTGTCGGCCGGAAAAAATTGACCCCGGTCTGTCCCGACAGGCCGAACCCCCTTGCATGGATCGCGTTGAGACTGTTGACCAGCTGATAAGCCAAAAGGTCGAGATGGTGCTGCATGGACTTCATCTTGTGGTCCCGGACATCGAGATACCCGCCAAGAGTGCCTCCCCGGACCCGGTCGGTGATGTCGATCGGTGGACCGGAATGGGACGGAGGGGCGAAAATGATCCTGTAGCGGTCGTGGACGGGATCGAAAACGGAGGTCATGTGGCCGACCTTTTCCGCAGAAAAGGCCGACTGCCCCCCCAGATGAAGATTCAGGGAGCCATCCTTGTCCAGGAAAAAGTGGGCATTGGTGAGGTGTGAAACCTCCATCGCGAGGCGGCTTCGCTCGTCGAGAAAGGTGTTGGGATCCTCTCCCCGGCCCCGGGCTGCGAGAATGCTATGGTTCAGGGCAGCAATCCGGGCAATGCGGGTATTGATCTTTGTGACCTGGTCATCGATCTGGAGTCCAAGCCGGTTCCGGGCCTCTGCATAGAGGGCGGTCATCTGGTGGAAGTCCTGGCCAAGATTGTGGCCGTAGGTGACCAGGGTGGCCCGGGCGGCCCGGTCTGCCGGATGGTTGGCCACCGTCTCCCAATGGTTGAAAAAGCGCGACAGATCCCGGGAAAGCCCCTCCGACTGGGCATGAAAATAGTAGGAATCGATTTCACCCAAAGAGGTTCGGGAGGATTCCCAGAATCCCAGAGTTGTCTTTTGTCGTGCGGACTGGTTTTCCAGAAAGTGATTGACGACGCGACGGATGCGGCGGGCATCGACCCCGGAGCCCATCATTCCCGGATGGCCGGTATCGGGCACATGCTGTTCGAAGATGACCCGCTCCCGCGAATATCCGGGAGTGTTGACATTGGATAGATTGTGGCCGGCCGTCTTCAGGGCGGCCTCGTTGGCCTCTATCCCGGTCTGGCCGATATTCATGACGCCGATGATACCCGACATTGCCTACCTCCAGAATTATCCGGACCGGGCCACTAGCCCCTTGTCGAGACCATGGCGGGAGACGGACGTGCGGTTCCGACCTCTCCGCTTGCACCGTACGTCCCTCCGCCTTCCGCATCGAGCGTGATTTCTCTCAGGACCTGCTCGACCATCAGGGAGGATTCCCGTGCAAGGACAAGATTGACCGAAGCGAGTTCGGAAAGATGCGTGAGTGCACTCCGGAGGGACGTTTCCTCATCTTCCCCGGCCTGATCCGGAGACAGTCCTGACAAAAGCTCGCTAAGCCTCCGGGATCTCCGGGACTTTTCCTCAAGGACCGGGTCGAGCTTCTCCCAGTCTCCCGAAATGAGAAGATCCCTCTCCGTCTCGAGAACGGTCACAAGACGGGAAACCTCGGAAAAAGCCTCCAGGGCGCACGCCTCCGGAGACCCGGGTAGGATCCCGTCATTTTCCTCTTGCCCGGCCGAGCTTGTGTCATGTCTGTCCATGATCCCGATCCTTCCCGGTCGCTTCAGCTGCCGGAGGAGGCTCCTCCGTGGTTTTTTCCCCATGCAATCATTTTTTTCGCCACCAGGCTGGCGGGGATGGAATAGGTTCCGTCCTTGATCCGCTCACGCAACTCGGCGATCCGTTCCTCGCGAACCTCGGGCACTTTGGACAACTCCTCGCGCAACCGGGCCACCTGTCTCGCCGGTCCCGATATCTCCAGGACGTCGGACTCCACGAGACGGGCCGCCTGGTCCGGAGCCTTCTTCCCTTCATTGCCGGTTTCGCCGACACCCGATTTTTTGGCCAGCTTCTCAGGCCGGTCCGGAATCCGGGCCGATCCCGAAGGCGTCACCTTGGGGTCACTCATACTGATCCTCCTTGGATCTGGAAAACAGAATCCCTCAAGTCCTCTATCGGCATTTCACACTTCAGACTTTAGCAGGGTCATTTTCCCAAATCCATCCTTGGCAATTTCTTAGGGAATCAGCTTGATGGCCGCCTGGGGAATCTGGTTGGCCTGGGCCAGGACCGCCGTTCCCGACTGCTGGAGGATCCTGTCCCTGACGAATCGTGAGGTCTCCTTGGCAAAGTTGGCGTCCTTGATCTGGGACTTGGTCGCGGCGATGTTCACAAGGGCCGTGTTCAGGTTCCGGATCGTCCAGGTCATTCTCTGCTGGAAGGCGCCCAGGGTTCCCTGAATGCGGTTCAGCTCGTCGAGCGCGCCATCAATGGCCGAGATAGCCGACAGGGCCATGTCGCCGTTGATGACCGAGGTCATCCCGAGGGGCATGACAAGGGTACTCCCGTTATAAAGTCCCAGGACGTCGCTGCTGATGGAAGGAACGGCGATCACGAGCCGGTTCTCTCCCTGAGTCCCGACGTCGACCTGGAATGTCAGGCCGTTTTCGAGGCTTCCGTCAAGCACCTTGCGACCGTTGAAGTTGGCCACCTTGGCGATCCGGTTGATTTCACTCATGAGATTCTGATACTCGTTCTGAAGCGTCGACAGATCGGTCGGACTATAGGTCCCGTTTGCCGCCTGGATCGCAAGAGACCTCATCTTGATCAGGATTTCGTTGTCGGTCAGGAGGGCCCCTCCGACCGTCTGGATCAGGTTTGCCCCGTCATTGGCATTCCGGACAGCCTGCTGGACGGACTTCATATAGGCGGTCATGACCTGCCCGATGGCATAACCGGCCGGATCGTCGGCAGGAGCATTCACCCGGTAGCCGGACGACAGGCGGTTGATCGTCTGGTTGATCCGGTTCTGGGTCTCGTTCAGGTTGTATTGGGCGCCCAGAGACGCCGCGTTGGTGTTGATGACCAGTCCACTCATGATTAACCTCCTATACAGTGACGGACAATACGCTCGGACGAACCGGGGCCGGAGACGGCAATTCCGGCAATCCCTCGCCCTTCCGGGTATCTTCGACAATCTGCCGGGCGAGTCCGAATCCTCCCGCACCCACCAGCTCCTTTGACAGCTCCTTCTGATACATTTCCTGGGCAATGGAAAGGCCCGGAGAGCCACCTTCCTCCTTCGAAAACGGGATAGTTTTCCACATCTCGCGCACCATTCCCTCCACAACCATCGCTTCGAATTTCCGGGCCGCCTTTGCGAGAGGATCCTCCTTCGATCCGATCCGGACCGGAGCCTCCGGAGGCAATCTCCCTCCGGACCCGTCAGCAATTTGGGGAAGCCTGTCGGATCTCATGAATCCTCCTACCCGACGACCCGGATTTCCGCCTCGAGGGCTCCTGATGCCTTGAGCGCCTCCAGAATCGCAATCATGTCCCCCGTCCGGGTTCCCAGTGCGGAAAGGGCGGTCACCAGAGAGCGAAGGGTCACCGTTCTGGGCACATAAGTGAGGGGAATGCTCCGGTCGGGAGCGGGAGGGACGACCCTCTTTCCTGTGACGACGACCGAAAGATCCCTGTGGCTGACGGCACATTCCGAAACCTCCACACCCCGCCCGATGACGATCGTTCCGGTCTGCTGGTTGATCACGACCAGAGGAGCCCGGTCGGGGGTGACGGGCAGGTTCAGGATACGAGCCATATATCCCACAACCTCTCCCCGTGATTCCTCCGGGATCGAGACCTGAACGCTCCGGCCATCCTGGGCCACCGCCGGACGGCCGCCCATTGCTGCATTGATGGCCCTGGCAATCCTCGCCGCCGTGGTGAAATTTGCCTTGTTCAAGCTGATCCACAGATGATGGCGGCCATTGAAGGGAACCGGAACCCCCGTAACAACCAGCCCCCCTTCGGAAACCAGCCCGCTCGTCCGCCTTCCCTCAGGAGGATCCGAATTCCGGACCCTCTCCCCGATCCTTCCCGGGGCATCGGCATCGACAGGACCCTGGGCTGTGGCATAGACCTGGCCGTTCGGGGCCTTGAGGGAGGCAAGCAGGAGCGTTCCTCCCTGAAGGGATGTGGCATCGCCGACGGAGGCCACACGGACGGAAAATCGGGCCCCTTTCCTTTGGAAGGGAGAGAGGCGGGCCGTAACCATGACCGCGGCCACGTTACGTCCCTTGATGGCCGATGCCAGGGCCCTGGCATTAACGCCAAGCCGGGTGAGAGCCGACACGAGGGATTGGCGGGTAAACGGACTCCGGCTTGTGTCCCCCGTTCCGGGAAGGCCGATGACGAGGCCGTAGCCGACCAGAAGGTTGTCGGTCATTCCCTGGACCCGGGCGATATCCCCGATCCGCTCGGCCCAGGCCTCCCTCCATGTTCCGGAGAAAAACACCTCAAGAATCAGGAGGACCACAATTCCGGCCCCTCTCACGTTAACCTTGCTCATGGCGTCCTTCCCTGCCCTTTCCTCTGTTGGCCTCCCGAGCCCACAGGAGGAACCGCGGCCTTGCCCGGAATTCCGGGAGGCTGGAAATTCGGAGCCTTTTTATGATCGGAAGGGCTGTCTGAGCGAAACCTGAGCATGGAGACCAGGGAGACGGGGACCTCGTTACCCGTCTCGAGGGATTCATGGGCCACCCGGCCAACAAGAACCACCCTTCGGACTCCCGAACTGTCCCTGACTGTCCTCTGGGCCGACACGAGGAGGCTCCCGGAGGAGTTCACCCGCACCACCTGACCCACCAGGCGTGTCACCCGCCCCTGGGGAATCCCCGGGTACCCGTTCTTCAGTCCGAACCGGATGATCACAGGATCTCCCGGGGAGAAGGCCACGTGGTCGGAGGCCAGGTCTCCCAGTCCTCCCGGCGCGTACAGGGATCCGTCGAAGGCCCTTTCCCTGGGAACGGGGGGGAGGGGATGGGGGGCCCCGTCCTCATAGGTGACCGGCGTCGGAGGAGGCGTCTTTGCGCACCCTCCCAGTCCCAGGATCAATAAAAGACTCGTAAGACAAAAAGTTGTTCCTGCCCTCCCCCTCACGACGGACTCCCGGAGAGACGGATCACCACCTGATCATGGCCCGTCACAAGGCCCGTCAGACTTCGTCCGGATACGGGATTGACCACGGGAATCCTCTCTCCCGCAAACCCTCCCCCCTGGGCGATTCCGGAGAAGCGGATCAAAAAGCCCGCCCCCATCACCGTCACGCGCACCGTGTCTCCCGAATGGACCAGGGATCCTTCCCCCTCCTTATCGACCGGATTTTTTTCCGCTTTGGGAGCTCTCGAAGGAATCATTTCTCCTCCAGCCCCTCCCGACACTTTGACGGGAATATAAAAGGACTCCCGGGCGACACCTCCTTCCAGGATATTGAGCAGAAAGAGGTACCGTCCGCCTCCCTGTCGCCCCTCCTCCGTCATCTTGGCAGAAAGATTGTTCCCCAGAGGCCCATGAAAATGCCGGGGAAGGCTCCCGATCTCGATCCGGGCATCGGGGGAAAGCCCGAGATCCTCCCGGACCCGCGCCGCAAGCTCCCGCCGATCAAAGGAGAGAAGCCCCGTCCCCTCCCGGACAAGCTCCACACCCTCTCCTGAGCCTTCCGCCCTTCCGGGAACGGGGGGGGCAAGAAAGAGCATGGCTCCCAGAAACCCGACAAACATCCAGGTTGGCATGACTTCTCCTATAGGGTGGCAGTGTAGCCCAGCATCCGGTTGACGGTCCGGATCGCCGATGCATCCATCTGGTAGGCCCGCTGGCCGATCACCATGTTGACAAGCTCCTCGGCCACATTGACATTCGACGCTTCAAGAAAACCCGACTGGAGATGGCCCGCCCCGTTGACACCGGGGCTTGAGAGGGACGGCTTGCCTGAGGCGGCCGTCTCCATGAAGAGATTGTTCCCCCGGGCCTCGAGTCCCGCCGGATTGATGAATTGCGCCAGGACGAGCTGACCCAACCTGAGAGGGGCCGTCTGCCCGGCAACCGTGGCGGTCACCTCCCCGTCCGGGGAGATGTGGACCGACTTGGCATTTTTGGGAACGACGATCTGGGGATCGGTCGTCAGGCCATCCGGAGTGACCATCCGCCCCTTGCTGTCAATGTTGAAGGTTCCGTCCCGAGTGTAGGCCTGCCTTCCGTCCGGCAGTTTCACGACCAGGAGACCATTCCCCTGGATTGCGACATCAAGGGGATTGTTGGTCGTTCTGAGCGATCCCTGGAGGAAGACCTTCTGGACAGAGGCCAGGCGGCTTCCCATTCCGACCTGGAGGCCGGTGGGGACCTGATTTCCCTCGATCGACTGGGCTTCACCGGCCGGGATCATGGTCTGGTACATCAGATCCTGGAAATTTGCCCGCTGTCGTTTGTAACCGGTGGTATTCACATTCGCCAGATTGTTGGTGATGACATCGAGGTTGGACTGGTGCGTCTCCATCCCGGAGGCAGCGGTCCAGAGGGCCCGAAACATGGATTCTCCTCTCCGATCGCTTAGGCGATCACTGTCATGTCGTTGACGGTCCGGTTCGTCAGATCGTTCAGGGTATGGAGTGCCTGAAGATCCGTCTGATAGGTCCGCATCCCCTGGATCATCCGGACCATCTCGGAGGTTCCCTTCACGTTCGACCCTTCCACTCCCCCGGCCTGGACCCGGGCTTCACCTCTTTGAAGTCCTCCCGGGGAATAAAAGAGCCCCTCCCCGACTTTCACCAGGCTGTCATTGCCCCCGGCGGGCTCGAAGATTCCGATCTGCCCCATCATCCGTTCTCCGGAATAGACCTTTCCGGATCCGTCGATACGAATTTTTTCCCGGGAGGCCGGAGGAAGAAGAATGGGCTTCCCGGAGGGATCCAGAACAGGATGACCTTCGTGTGTCACCAGATGGCCCTCCTGGTCTAGTGTCAGGTGGCCGTTCCGGGTCAGGAATGTTCCTCCGGCGGTGCGGACCGTCAGAAAACCCTTTCCCGACAGGGCGACGTCGAGAGGATTTCCGGTTCCCTGGAACTCTCCTTCCTCGTAGCGCACATAGACCCGGTCGACTCCGGCATGGGGGATGTCGGAACCGGCCATGCCCCAGGGGGTCGGGAAGGTCCCGAAGGGCGTCATCCGGAATCCCGGACGATCGGAGGGAGTCTTGTGGAGATATTCCCGATGGGGAAGGTAGGTCCGGAAGGTCACCCGGTCCTTCCTGAATCCCGGGGTATTCACATTGGCCAGGTTGTTCGACAGGACTTCGATCATCTTTTCCTGCCCCTGGGCTCCTGACACAAGTGCGAATTCGGCGCGTCTCATCGAAGGTCCTCCTTGCCCCCTGAACCAAGCAAGGCTTATGCCATTTCTATAAATTCCTTATACAACAATAATATATATGAATTTGTCCCGAATTTTTGGAAATTTCTTCACCTCTGGACAGGAAAAAAATTCCTCTCTTTCCATCTGGTTAAGAATCAGGGGGATCCAGGAAAAGTCGGCTTTGGAGGAGGGGAAAGAAGTGCCACAATTATGACGCTCCGGAAAGTGATAGGAGGAATTCGGGAAGGGAAGGTTAGGGCCTTGAGTGTTGGAGGAAAATTCACATCTCCCCTACTGACCTCAAAGAAAAAAACCCACACTGGGAGGCTGCCCCGAATCTCAAAGACCCTTCTGGGCCATCGGCAAGGGAAAAGGGACGGCTCCCTTTGAAGATGGCCTTCATTGTCGGACCGATCCCCACCGGTCTGTCTCCGGAGAGACCAATGCGTTTGTCCGGCCAGGACCCGGTCCCTGGCATATATTTGTCCTGAACCGAGGGAAAACAGCCTTAAGATGGCGATCCCGAACCAGGAAGGGAGATTTTGCAATCCTAAAAAATCCCCCCTCAGGGAGCAGACCATCCGGGATCGCAAGCGGCAAGGAAGAATTGTCGAGGAAGGTCAGAGGAAGGAAAAAAAAGAGAGAAGGAAAAAAATTCCGGTCTAGCGTTCTTCTCCCCCGGCTTTATCCCGGGTGAGGACCGCAAGGATGACCGCGACCGCTTCGTAAAGCTCGACCGGGATAGGATGGCCGGGGGGGACCCGCAGGAGCTTATGAGACAGGTCTTCATCCCGGACAACCGGGATCCTGAGGCTTCGCGCAAGGAGGACGATCGATCGGGCGATTTCTCCCTGGCCGCTCACCAGGACGAGAGGGGCCTCGTCGATCCCAGGAAGATACCGAAGCGCGATCGAGAGCTCTCTTCCGGCCCCCGAGGTGTTTTCATCCTGGGATTCGGCCCGGCCTAAAGACTCATTCACCGCGACCTTCCTCCCTTTCAGGGACTCGCCCACTCAGCCGGACTGTCAGTTCCACACCCGGGAAGATCCTGAGACTTTCCGAAAGAATCTCCTGCCGTTGTCCAAAATGCAGGAGAAAGTCTTCCGGAAGATTCCTCCCCATGAGGGTGAGTCCGTCCGGGCCAAAAAATCCGGTCAGGCGGACCTTTTCTGAAGAAGGCTGTCCATCAGAGCCTCCTTTCCAGGGAATATCGAGCGAAAAGACCACATTTCCTCCGGACCTGCCCGGAACAGCTCCCTTTCTTTCTTCTTCCGGCATCCACCGGACAGAAAGCTCCGGTGTCCGCCCGGAAATGAAAGCCGGCCAGGCGGCCACCGGCCCCCCCGAGGCAAGAGGGGCAGATGCGGGGAGAGCCAGGGCCCCTCCTCTCATCGTGACCGATTCCTCCCGGGAAAGGGGGCCGGTCATGATAGGTCCAGGAGAGAGGAGAAGGGGGAGGGGTGGTTCCAGAAGGAAGGGTTGTGCAGGAGGTGTCCGGGTTCCCTCTAAAGGAATGACGCCGGGACGAACCGCAAGAAGGGGAGAGGTCAGGTGGATCTCCCCTCCCTTCCCCCGAACACTCCAGGCAAGACGGTTCCCCTCCCGTGCGACCTCGAGAGAGAGCATGGGTTGTGGACTCCCCGCCTTGGATTTGTCCAGGAGAGCTTCCAGGGACTTTCTCGCCTCCGGGTTCCGAAGGTCAAAGCGGACGGGGGCGGAGGAAGGCCCGAAGAGCCGTGCAAGGAGGTCCGCAGGAAGAAGGAGAGAGATTTTCGGTCCGGGCAGGGAGGCGCGGGAAAGATCGACGAGACGAAGGAGAAACTCCTCCGGAAGTGCGTTTAGGGAGGGGATACGATCTCCGAAAGGAGGCTTTTGGCCAACCGGTTCCATCCCGAACTCCTCCCTGGAGACCTTGCCCGGGCTCCCCCTCCACCGGAACCGCGCCCCCTAGGTGCGCCCCACCTTTTCCATGGAGAGGAGAAAGGCCACCTCCCCCTCCCCCCGGCCGATGGCGGAGGCGATCTCCGGAACGGATCGTCCTTCCCTCGACAGACGAAGAACGGTCTCCTTCATCGACTCCTTTGGATGAGGAAGCCTTCCCGGATCCGGAGTCTCCCCCTCATCCGGCAGGGGATACATTCTCCCGGCCTCCTCTTGGGCCCCCGTGTCGACCGGAGCCGGGCCACGGGAGATTGGAGTGAGATCGTCAAGAAATCGCTGTACATCATAGAAGAGGATCGAGAGCTCGGAGCGGAGCTGTTCGGCCTCCCGGACCAGGGTTTCAAGCCGCCTCCGCTCCACTTCAAGGCCTTCGTCCCTGGCCGTCGGCTTGGGAGGAGGCACCGCCAGAACCCGGGAGGGGGGAGACGACTGCGGAACTTCATAAGTCTCAGGATGTCGACCTTTCAGCTTCCTGACAGATTTCCTGAGGATCCTGACCTGGACCATCAGAACAACCGCGCTCAGGATCAGGAGAACATCGACCAGTCCCGAAATCATTTCAAATCGTGCCCAGGGCATTCGGACGGCTCCAGAGTCTCAGGCTTCGATATCCAGGCGATGGCCTCTCGCTCCGTCTCCGGCTCCCTTTGGACCTCCGGCGGACCCGGGCCTCTGCTCTCGCCTTCCCCGCTTCCTTCCCGGAGGATACACCGATTTTTCCTCTTTCTCCAGCCCTTCTTCCGGGGTCTCTCCTTTAGATATTGCCTGGACGGGCTCGACCCCGGCGGCCGGAGGGGGAACCGGCTCATCCGCTGTCACCGCCTTCCGGGCTCCTTCAGGGGACCCCTCCTCTTTTTTCTGTTCCCGGACCCGCTCTCCCATAAGGGCCGGCGACTGGGCAATGACCTGCTCGAGACCCACAACGGGCAAGATTCCCATGGATGCCTCCTTCAGATTCTCGGAGCCGGAAGGTCGGTCGAGGCCGGGGGGGCCGGGGCCGGAAGCGCGGGGGCTTCGGAGATTCCCTTCGGACTGTTGACAGGGGTGGGGGAGGAAAGGGACTTCTCCGCTCCCTTTAAAATCACGATCTCCACCCTTCTGTTTTTCTGGCGGTCGGCATCGGAATCGTTTGGCACGAGGGGACGGTACTGGCTGTACCCCGCCGCGCTGGCCTGACGTGGATCGATCGGTCCCAGGGCAATCAGCTCCGTCAGAACATTGACGGCCCGCATGGTGGACAAGGCCCAGTTGTTCTTGTAACGGCCCCGGATGGGGACATTGTCCGTGTGCCCCTCGACCCGGATCGGTCTTTTGGTCCGTGCAAGGATCCCGGCGATGTTTTTGAGGGTCGGGAGAGCCTCCTTCCGGATGGCCGCATGTCCGGACCGAAAGAGAAAGGCCGCCTGGATCTGGATCCGGATCCCCTCGCTGGTCTGGACAACCTTCATTGCTCCATGGGATGAGGATTTTTCCTGGATCAGCTGCATGGCCCGGAAAAGGACCGTCCTGACCTGGGGCGAGGCCTTTCCCGCCTGGGTCCGGTTGTGGGGAATGATGATGTGAAGGTGTTCATTTAAGGTCTGATGGTTGAAGGTGGCGACGATGGCATGGGAAAGGACCTTGTACTTGCCGGTGTTGACCGCAGAGATGGCATACATCATCACGAAGAAGGTAAAGAGAAGGGTGATGAAGTCGGCATAGGAGACCAGCCACCGTTCGAGGTTTTCATGTTCCTCGTGCTTGGCCTTCTTGGCCATGAGCTGCTCCCCTCAATCCTCCGCCGTCTACTTGCCCTTGCGGTAGGTCTGCTCGTACTTGACCCGCTCGGCCTCGTTCAGAAAACCCAAAAGGCGTTCCTCGATCATTCCGGGGTTTTCCCCCTGGCCGATGCCCACGAGTCCGTCCACGATGATCTCCCGGATTTTTCCTTCCGTCCGGGCCTTGAGCTTGAGTTTGCCCCCGATAGGAAGATAGACGAGGTTTGCCGACCCCACCCCGTAGACCGTCGCCACGAATGCCGTGGCAATTCCTTCGGCCAGTTTATTGGGATCCCCCATGTTGCTCATGACATGGATGAGCCCCAGGACGGCGCCCAGGATTCCGATGGTCGGGGCATACCCCCCTGCCGATTCATAGACCTTGAAGGCGACTCCCTCTTCCTCCTCGATATAATGGGCCTCGACCTCGAGGGCTTCGCGGACCTTGGTGATCTCGGTTCCATCCATGACCATCCGTACCCCCCGGGCAAAGAAGGGATCGGCCTTGATCTCCGGATCCTCGAGGTGGGCTTCGAGCTTCAGGAGTCCTTCCTTCCGGCTGGTCTTGGAGAGATCCTGGATCTTCCGGATGACAGGCCCCGGATCTCCACCCTTCGAAAAAAAGATCCGCGGGATCAGTTTGAAGGACTTCATCACGAACCCCAGGGGGAACTGGAGAAGGGTCGCTCCGAAGGTCCCCCCGAAGACGATCATCGCGGCGGTGGGCTGGATGATTGTCGACAGGGGAAGCCCCTCCAGTGTGGCTCCCAGAAGAATCCCCCCCAGTCCCAGAACCAGTCCGAGGATCGTTGTGATATCCATGAAACTCCCCCGAAGATCGGACTATTTGCCGTCTATCGCTTTCCCGCATCCTTCTGGATCGCCGCAAGAAGCTTGGGAAGATCCAGAAGGACAACCAGATTCTCCCCGAGATGGGCCACACCGGCCATCACAGCATCGAGGACATTTCCCAGGCCAATTCCCTCGTTCTTTTCGATCTTTTCCCGGCCGATCCGGATGACCTGAAAGACCTGGTCCACCGCAAGGCCGACCGTCAGACCCTCATGGAAGACGACAATGGTCCTGGCCTCCTCCGGGTCGGTTGTGGGAGGGGGAAAGCCGAACCGCTTGCGAAGGTTGATCACGGGAAGAATCTTTCCCCGGAGGTTCATCACCCCTTCCACAAAATAGGGGGCCTTGGGCACCCGTGTCACTTCCGAAATCCGGTTGATCTCGTGAACGTTCATGACATCGAGGGCGTATTCCTCCTCCCCCAGACGGAAGCTCACCAGCTGGAGAATCCCCTCCCCGAAGTCCACTCCTCCCGGGACGCCGGAAATCTCCCGGGACAATTCCCTGGTTGTCTCTTCCTGTCTTCCGAGAGGCGCAATGGCCATCCCTGTCGTTTCCATCAGTACACTCCTGGATAGGGGATCATGAGAAGCCTCTCAGACCTTGAAGCGGGACAGATAGTCGTTGAGCTCTTCCATCTGCTTCTGGAGACCCTCGCCGGCCTGAACCGCTCCAGAGACATTCTCCACCGTTTCCCTGGCATCATAGGCCGTCTGCTCAACGACCTTCCCGACCTGCGCAATGGCCTGGGTCTGCTGGCCGGTCGTCTCGGCAATCTGATTCACCCGGCCGGAGACGTCGGAGGAGGAGGCCACAATCCGGGAAAACACCTCTGCGGTCTTCTTTGTCTCCCCGATCAGAAGCTTCATCTCCTTCGATCCCCGGTCCATCACCTTGACCGACTGGTCGGTCAACCCCTGGAGCTGGGAGATGGTCTCGGAAATCTCCCGGGTGGAGCGCGTTGTCCGCTCCGCTAGCTTTCTGACCTCGTCGGCGACCACCGCGAACCCTCGTCCCTGTTCGCCGGCCCGGGCCGCTTCAATGGCGGCATTCAAGGCCAGAAGATTGGTCTGTTCGGCGATCTCGTTGATGATGTTGACAATCTGGGAGATCTGGTCTGATCGTTTTCCCAGGTCGAGGATCTTTTCCCCGGCCTCGGAGATGACCGTCTCGATGCGGGAGAGTTCCCGGACCATTTCGGAGACCGTTTCCCCTCCGGCATTGGCTTCCTGGCTCGCCCGTGAAGAGATCTCGGAAACCGCGCGGGTCACCTGGGCCACATCGGCCAGAGACCGGCCCAGTTCGTCGACGGCCGTCTTGGCCAACTCGATCTGCTGCATCTGGGCGGTCGATTTGCCCCGGATGGATTCGAGGGAGATGATCATGTTGCGTGATCCTTCGCCCACGCACTCCGACTCGTTCGCCACCTTCTTCACCAGGTCACGGAGGTTGTCGACCATCCGCCCGAAATGGTTGACCAGATCTCCCACCTCATCCCCGGCCGTGCTTGTCAGGTGCTGGGTCAGGTCCCCTTCGGCCGTCTTCCCGATAACCCTGACGAGCTCTCCCAGCGGGTGGACGGCAATCATCCGGACAAGAACAATGAGAAGGAGAAGGAGGATCCCGATCGTCGCCAGGGCATAGATCGCCGCCTGAAGCTTGAGCCGGGAGAGGTCTCCCTCGAAGGAGCTCCGCTCCATGCTCACACGCAGGACGGCGAGGGTCGGTTCGTGGGAGGCATATCCGTGGCAGAGGGCACAATTTTTTTCGTAACGTATAGGGAAGAGCCGGGTCAGAACCGGCTTTCCGTCAACCACCTGCTCGAATGTGGCCGACTTGGCATACTTCACAACATCCTGGAAACGGGGGTCATGCGAAAGGGCCTGCTCCTGATGCTTCGGATGGAGAAGGTACATCCTGGGAGAATAGGCCTTGTAATGGCGCCACGTGTTGACCCTCTCGATTGCCGTGTTGTCGTAGAAGGCCTGGGTTCCGTCCGGACGAAGGACCTGGACCCTGACGATTCCCGGGAGGGTCTTCTGGTCGACCACGAGTTTCTGAGAAAGCGCCGGGGCATTGATTGAGTACATGATGGTCCCCAACCCGCGGACAATCGAATGGCCCATCATCGTCATCTTTCCTGTCTCGATCTGGGCGAGGTCAGTCTTTGCCGACCGGTAGAACAGCGTGTAGGTCGCACCCAGGACCAGGACGAGAGCTACGGCCGTTGAAAGGCCGACCTTGGCCGAAAGACGCATCCGGATGGACCTTCTTCTCTCGGGACCGCTCACCTTTTCCTCCTTAGTTGCAAGGGCCGCAACGAATGCGTCCACGACCCGGCTAGACACCGGCTTCCAGGCGTTCCGAGGACACGGAGTCGAGGGAGGTCACCCCCTTCTTCACCCGCAACGAAACATCCTGGAGGATCTCCCCCACATCGAGAATGATGACGACCCGGCCATCCCCGGTAATCGTCGCTCCGGCCAGCCCCCGGATTCCCGAGAGGATCTGGCCCATGGACTTTATGACGACCTCTTCCTGATAGGGCAGCCGGTCGACGACCAGGCCCAGGTTCTTGGAACCGACCTGAACGACCACGACATACTGCCCTTCGGGAATGCCGGTTCCGTCTCCCTGATGGGGGACCTTGAACTCGTCCCTGAGCCGGATCAGGGGAAGGACCTGCTGTCTCAGATTCAGCACTTCACTCCCGGAAAGTGTCTTGATATCCTTTTCGGTAATTTTTACGGTTTCAACAACACTGGCGAGGGGAATGGCATAAGTTTCCGGTCCGATCGTCACCATGAGAGCCTGGATGATGGCGATCGTGAGGGGAAGGCGGATGGTAAAGGTCGAACCGGCTCCCTTCTGGGTGGAAATCTCCACAGAACCGTTGATCTTGTTGATATTGGTCCTGACCACATCCATCCCGACACCCCGGCCGGAGACATCGGTCACCTTTTCCGCGGTACTGAAGCCGGGCATGAAAATGATGTTGACGGCCTCGGAGTCGGTGAGCCTCATGGCATCGGCTTCGGTGATGATCCCCTTCTCGACGGCCTTTCTCCTGATTTTCTCCGCATCGATCCCCCGACCGTCGTCCGAGATCTCGATGACGATCGAATTCCCCTCCTGGTAGGCCGAGATCCGGACAACGCCCTCCGAATCCTTGCCCTGGGCAATCCTGTCGTCGGGCATCTCGATCCCATGATCGATCGAATTCCGGATGATGTGGACCAGGGGATCCCCGATTTCCTCGATGACCGACTTGTCGAGCTCGGTCTCCTCTCCGGAAAGTTCGAGCCGGATACTCTTCCCCATCTTCCGGGACAGGTCCCGAACCATGCGCGGAAACTTTCCCAGCACCTTCTTGATGGGCTGCATGCGGGTCTTGATCACGGCGGTCTGCAAATCTGTGGTCACCCGGTTCAGCTGGGAAATTGCCTCGGCGACCTCCTTGATCCTTCGCTCGAAATCCGTCACTCCGTCGATGTCGCCCGAGAGTTTCACCAGACGGTTCCGCCCAAGGACCAGCTCGCCGACGAGGTTCATCACACTGTCGAGACGGCTGATCTCGACCCGGATCGTCTGGTCTGCCTCTCCCCCGCCTCCTCCTTCGGCCCCTTTCGGGGATCCGGCCTCGGCATTCTGGGCTTCCTCCCTTGAGGAGGCAGGACGGACCACCTGAGGACCGGGATGGGAAACGGGGGGAGGGGAAGGGGGGGGTGGAGGTGAGGGGGGTGGCACAGCGGAGGCTTCCGGGAGGGATGTTTCCTGTAGGGAGGACTCCTCCTTCGGCATCGCCAGGGTGTCCAGGACCTTCTCCTCCCGGACGGCGGAGGCCATCTCCGAATCGGCACCCCCTGCCTCCTCCCCGGGAGTTTCCGAATGCGTGTCCTCCCCCCACTGGAGAAGGAGGTCGAGCTTCATGTTGATGCCGTCGATGTCGACATCGGCCTGCTCACCGGTCCGGACTTCATTGACGAGAACCTTGAGGGCATCCATCGACTCAAGAATGATGTCGACCACCGCCGGTTCGGCCCGCATATTGCCCGTCCGGAGCTGATTCAGGACATTTTCCGCGTGATGGGCCACCTCAACGATCCGGTTCAAGCCGATGAAACCCGCCGATCCCTTGATACTGTGGGCCGTCCGGAAAATTTCATTGAGGAGGGTCCTGTCTTCCGGATTGTTTTCAAGCTGGACGAAGTAGTTGTCGAGGCCCTCGAGCATCTCGGAGGCTTCCTGCAGAAAGTCCTGGACAATTTCCTTCATTTCGTCGTTATCGAATCCCTCGCTCATCGTCCACCCTCCACCCGTCCTCTCCCGGACCCGGGAGTTACTTTTCCTTGAAGATCTTTTTCACCTTCTCGTCGAGTGTCGCCACGGTGAAGGGCTTGACGATGTAGTTCGACACGCCGGCCTTGATCGCCTCGACGATGTTTTCCTGCTTGGCCTCCGCCGTCACCATAAGGAATGGAATATCCTTGATCTGCGGTGTCGCCCGAACCTTCCGTAAAAGATCGATCCCCGTCATGTTCGGCATGTTCCAGTCGCTGACAATGAAATCAAACTTCTCTACGATCAGCCGGTCATAGGCCTTCTGGCCATCCTCCGCCTCTTCGATATTCGTGAAACCGATCTGGCGAAGGGTGTTCTTGACGATCCGGCGCATCGTGGAAAAGTCATCCACAACCAGAACCTTCATCCCAAAATTGATCATCGGAACTCCTTCCTTCACTCATTGATATCGGCCGGACAGGATCTTTCGGCCCCGGCCTGTGTACGCCCTTTTCGGCCGACAGAGTCCCGCCCCTTCCGATAGTCTCTTATCGGACACAATTTGACACTTCTCAACCCCCTGTTCAGGATCCTGATCGCAAGCCTCCCGTTAGGGCCGGAAAAACTTGCGAATCACTCTCCGTAAGGGTGAGACGCTTCCCCCATCGTCTTTCTGAGGATGGATTTGACGGCCCGAAGGGCCTGGGCATGAATTTGGGAGACCCGCGATTCGCTGACCTCGAGAACCTGGGCCACTTCCTTCATCGTCAGCTCTTCGTAATAATAAAGGGTCAGGACCAGCCGCTGCTTGTCCGGAAGGGATTCCAGGGCCCGCGTAAGCTTCTCCACAGCGTCGACACGGATCAGCTGGCCTAAGGGATCCTCCTGGCGGGTTTCAGGAAGCCTGTCCCCCAGGGACTCCCCCTCTGTCTCCTCCGGAGAGAAAAATTCGTCAAGGGAAAGGGCCGGGTGGGTATCGATCTCCCAGAGAAGCTGGGCCATCGCTTCCTCTGAAAGCCCCATCTTCCTGGCGATTTCGTCTTCTCGCGGCTCCCGGCCAAGCTCCTTCTCCAAAAGTGTCCGGATGGCCGCAACCTCGGATTGCTTTTCGCGCACGGATCTCGGAACCCAGTCCATGGACCGGATTTCATCGAGCATGGCGCCCCGAATCCTGTGCTCGGCCATGGTCTTGAATTTGAGTCCGCGGGAAGGATCAAACCGCCGGGCGCTTTCAACAAGGCTCTGGAGTCCGACGCTGATCAGGTCCTCCACCCCGATCTCGGGTGGGAGCCTGTGCGCATATCTCATGGCGTGATATTTGATTGTCCCGGCGAATTCCTTGATCATCGCCTCATCGAGTTCCAAGGCCATCTCCCGCCTTCATGTCAAAAGAGGTTCCCAAAAGGAGCCCTCACTCTTCCCAGGAAATCCATCAGCACGGATTTTAAACAAAATACATTCTACCGAAACCACAGCTAGTTCACAACAAGATCCGTCACGGCGTTTCCAGTCCGGCCCCGGCCAGCCTTTTCATCCAAAGTCCGATCCCTCCCTCTCCTCCGCTTTTGGGAGGACGGGACAGAAGGCTCCGGACGACCCCCTCCATGCCCTTCGAAAAGGGAGCCCCCGGAAGCATCTCGGCAATGGCTTTCTGGGCCCTGACCGCCTGGGTGAGCGAAGGGTCGGCGGGAAGATGGCCGGCGAATGAAAGAGAGAGTCCAGGAAGATAGGAATCCGCAACCCGGGAGACCAGATCGAAGAGGGCCACTCCCTCCTGCCTGTCCCGGACCATGTTGGCCAGGAAGAGAAAGGGCTTGTCGGCCTGCCGTCTGAAGAGAACCTTCATGAGGGCGAAGGCGTCAGTCCGGCTCGTCGGCTCCGGAGTGACAACGACAATCGTCTCCCGGCTGGCCAGATTGAATGTCAGGACATTTTCGGAAATGCCGGCTCCCGTATCGATAAGGAGAACATCGAGATCCGAGGAGAGGTTCTCGAATTCCTCAAGAAGACGGAGGTTCTGGTCCCGGCTCAGGCTGGTCATCTCCTCGACCCCGGAGGCGGCGGGAAGGATCAGGATCCCGCCGGGACCCCTCACGAGGATTTCCGGAAGGGAGCGGTCCCCCATGAGAACATCCTGAAGGGTATACTTCGGCCGGATATTGAAGAGGACGTCCATGTTTCCCAGTCCCAGGTCCGCATCAAGAACCAGGACCCTGAGTCCGAAGCGCGTGGCCATGATATAGGCCATGTTCGCGGAAACATTGGTCTTCCCGACTCCCCCCTTCCCGCTGGTGATCGAAATCACCCGGGGAAGATGGAGCCTCCTGTTCTCCGCATGTGAACCCATTCCCTCGCCTCTAAGTCCGGATGCCTGATCCATCGCGACTCCATCCTTCAATCATCCATTGTGCCAGCCGACCTCCGTGAGCCAGCTCGATGTCCTCGGGAACTTTCTGACCCGTGCCCACATAGGCCGCCGGGATCCGGCTGTGGGCCAGAAGCGGATACAGGGACCCCAGGGATCCCGTTTCGTCAACCTTTGTCACCACGAGAGCCTCGGGCCTGATCTTGGCGAATCGATGGAGCGTCCGGTTGAGGTCGTCCGACTTCTGAGTGGCCGAGACGACCAGCACGGACTTGAAATCCCATGTCCCTCCCGAACCCAGGACAGACAGGAATGGGGAAAGGTCGTCGGCTCCCCCCTCCGAACGTCCGGCCGAGTCCACCAAAATGACCTCGCTCTCCCGGAGATGTCCGATGGCCCCGGAGAGGCGCGAAGGACTGCTCACGACCTCCACCGGGACCCCCATCAGGTCTCCGTAGATTCTAAGCTGCTCCACAGCCCCGATCCGATAGGTGTCAAGATTCACGAGACCCACAGGACGGCGTTGACGGGCCACGAGCATCGCGGCGATCTTGGCAATGGTCGTGGTCTTCCCCACCCCGGTGGGCCCGACAAAAAGAATGACCTGGGGACGACCGGCCGGCCGTTCCCCTGAAAAAAGGGAGCCGGAAATGTCGAGTTTCTGGGCCACAAGAAACTGGAGAAGGGACTGGACCTGGGAAGAACTCCAGTCCACGGGATGGTAGGAGAGGAGGCGAAAGGCCTCGACCAGATCGTCCTGCTCTTCCCCCGGGAATCCTGACGCCGCCAGGATCTTCCTGGCCTCCTCCACCGGATCGAAGGGGGGCAGGGCTGGCGAAAGGAGACCACCGGACAGGTGTCCGGCCCGGGCCAACAATCCCTGGATTTCCCGCGAAGAGCCGGCCCCCCACTCCCGCTCCATTCTGTCGATGATTTCCCGGAGGGCATCCATCTCCGACAGGCGGACCCCATCCGGGGCCTCCTCGGGAGCCCCCGGAAGGTCCCGGGCCCAGGGTGGATCCATCTGGGGAAGACCGGCTGTCACGACGACACCGGGAGTGCCGGAGGATCCGGATCGTTCGGTTTTCCGGGAGGAGAGGATGACTGCATCCGGCCCCAGCTCCTTCTTTACCTTCCTGAGGGCATCGTTCATGTCGCCCCCTTCGAATGACTTGATCATCATCCCTCATGCCTCCTGGTATCGTACGACATCTGACGCCTGGATCGGAATGTCCGCCGGGATCTCCTGGGGAGACAGCACGGGGAGGGAGGGAAAATAGCGCTCCACCAGCCGACGGATCCCGAAGCGCGCCTGCGGGGCCACGAGCAGGACTCCCTGTATTCCCCTTTTACCCTGGGATTCCAGAATCTTTCCGAGATTTGTGAGCAATTTCTGGACCAGCCCCGGATCGAGGGCCAATGGCCGCCCTGTTCCCCCTCCCCCGCCGGACAGGACCTTCTGAAGCTGCTCCTCCCATCGGCTGTCGAGGCTGATGACGGACAGCTGTCGTCCTCGCCCTGTGAGATAGGGATTGACGATCGTCCGTCCCAGGGACTGCCGGACCCCTTCAGCCAGAAGTGTCACATCCTTGGCATCCCGCCCGGAGGCGATCTGGTCCGACAGGGATTCCAGGATCGTCCGGAGATCCCGGATCGAGACCCTCTCGGAGAGGAGGGCGTGAAGGACCGAGACCAGCGTTCCGAGCGAAATCTGGCCAGGAACAAGGTCCTCGACAAGCTTGGGATAATCCCGGGCGAGGGCATCGAGCAGACGCTGGGTCTCCTGGCGACCCACCAGCTCGTCGGCATGGGTCCGGAGAATCTCCGTCAGGTGTGTGGCCAGGACCGTCACGGGGTCGACGACCGTCAGCCCCGATGCCTCGGCGGCCTCCTGCTGCTCGGAGGAGATCCAGATGGCGGGAAGGCCGAATGTCGGTTCCTTGACAGGGGTCCCGGTGATCTCGTCGAGGGTGCCGGCGGCATTCATGGCCAGCATGAATCCGGGTTTCAGTTCCCAGCGTCCGACCGGATTGCCCTTGAGAAGGATCATGTATTCTTCAGGTTTGAGCTGAAGGTTGTCCCGAATGTGGATCGGAGGGACAATGATCCCCAGTTCACCCGCCAGCTGGCGCCGGATCCCCTTGATCCGCTCGGTCAGGTCTCCGTTCGCCCCCCCTTCCACAAGACTTACCAGACCATATCCGACATTGATCTCGAGGAGGTCCAGGGACAGAAACTGCTCGATGTTTTCCGGAGCCGGAGGAGCCTTGGACTCTTCCTCCTTCCGGACGCTCTCGGTCTTGAGACGGGCCTTCCTGATCGACCAGGCGATTCCCCCAAGAAGGCCTCCCATCAGGAGAAAGGCCGTATGGGGCAGTCCCGGGACGGCCGAAAGGAAGAGAAGGATCGCCGAGGTCCCCCCCATCGCCCGGCTCCGGGAAAAAAGCTGTTCCCGCATGTCCATCCCAAGCTCGTTGGTGGAGGAGGAACGTGTCACGACGATCCCGGCCGCCACGCTGACAATCAGGGCGGGAATCTGGGCCACCAGCCCTTCTCCGATCGTCAGGAGGGTATAGACCTGCAGGGCATCGCCCACGGCCATCCCCATCAGAAGGGTCCCGATGACCAGACCGCCGATGATGTTGATGAAAAGGATCATGACCGCCGCAATGGCATCCCCCCGGACAAATTTCGAAGCCCCGTCCATCGCCCCGTAGAACTCCGATTCCCGCGTCAGCTCCTTTCTCCGTTTGCGGGCCTCTTCTTCCTTGATCGACCCCGAATTGAGATCGGCATCGATGGCCATCTGCTTTCCCGGCAGGGCATCGAGAGTAAATCGGGCCGCAACCTCGGCGATACGGCCGGCCCCCCGGGTGACCACGACAAAGTTGATGACGACGAAGATCAGGAAGATCACGAGACCCACGGCATAGGACCCGCCGATGACAAAACGACCGAAGGACTCGATGACATGGCCCGCGGCCACGGTCCCGTCCTGTCCGTGCAGAAGGATGAGGCGGGTGCTGGCGACATTTAAAGACAGACGAAAGAGCGTGGAGAGGAGGAGGATCGTCGGAAAGAGGTTGAACTCGAGGATGGAGCGCGTCGTCAGGGCGACCAGGAGAATGATCAGGGAAAAGGCGATATTGGTCGACAGGAGCAGGTCGAGCATGAGGGGGGGGAGGGGGACGATCATGATGGACAGGAGCCCCACCACGCCTATGAAGACGAAAAGGTCTGCCGACCGGCCCTGGATGAGTCCCTTCATGGCCTACCCTTCCCTGACGGGAGCCGGCCCGCCGGCTCTCTGGTAAAGGATTGAAAGAATCCGGGCGACGGCCGCATAGAAGGAGACCGGGATCTCCCGGTCAAGACGACAGTCCCGGTAAAGGCCCCGGGCCAACGGCGGATCCTCCACCACGGGAACACCGAGTTCCCGGGCGGCTTCCCGGATCCGGAAGGCCACCTCGTCCGCACCCTTGGCGACAAGGACAGGCGCCACCATCGTCTCCGGATGGTACCGAAGGACTACGGCAAAATGGGTTGGGTTCGTGATGACGACCGTGGCCCCCTTGATCTTGGACATCATGCGCCGTCTCGCCATCGCTCTCTGGATCGACCGGATCCGGGCCCGGACCTGGGGATCTCCTTCGGTCTCCTTTGTCTCCTCCTTGACCTCCGTGCGGGTCATCCTGAGGCTCCTCATCAGGACAAAGCGCTGGAAGAGGTAGTCCCCGAGCCCCAAGGCCAGATATAGCGGGAGAAAGGCCACGAGGACGAGAAAGGACATCCGGTAGAGGGCGCCGATCATCCGGTGGGGCCCCGTCTCGACCAGGGCGGGAAGGGTGAGCCAGTTTTTCTCCAGGGCATAGAAAAGAATGAGAAGGGAGAGCGTCACCTTGATGAGATACCGGAAGAGTTCCTCCAGGGAGCGGATCGAAAAGAGGCGCCGGACTCCCTGGCCCGGAGAGATCCGGTTCCAGCGGATCGATGCGGCCTTCGGGCTCCAGACAAATCCCCCCTGGACCAGGAATGCGGCCACACCGAAAAGGAGGAATCCCAGGAGAACGGGAAGGGTCGTGGCCATTTCGCGGAAGACCAGCCCCTTGACGAAGGGCGTGATCGAATCCGCGGAGACCCGCAGAGTTCCGGCATGGCTGAAATAGAAGGCCATGTCCGCCCGGAGATTCGTGATGAGCCTTGACCCGTAGCTGACCATGAGGATCAGGGCCGCCATCAGAAAGAAGAGGTATCCGACCTCCCGACTACGGGCGACCTGGCCTTCCTCGCGCGCCTTTTCGAGGCGCCGGCTGGTCGGCTCCTCCTGTTTAAGCTGACCGGAGCTGTCGTTATCCGCCATGGCCTGCCATCACCTTGAGAAGGTCGTCCAGGGTCACGCCCAGTCCGCCCATGGACCGGGCCAGGACGGCTGTGAAAAACGGAAGCCCCAGAAGGGTCAGAAGAAGTCCTCCCAGAACCATCACAGGAAGTCCCAGCGAGATGAGGTTCATCTGGGGCATCATCTTCGACAGGAATCCCAGCACAAGATTTAAGACCAGCCCCCCGACAATGAAGGGAGAGGCCAGGACCAGCCCGAGGGTCATCATCCCTCCGAAAAGGTGGGCGATTCCGGAAAAATAGGTGTCGGAAAAACTGCCTCCCCCGACATTGATCACCTCATAGGAGCGGGCCAGGGTCCAGAGAAGGGCGTACTGGGCATTTGTGGCAAGAAAGACGAGGAATGCCACCTGGGTCTGGAAATTTCCCAGGAGAGGAACCTCCGCCACACCCAGGGGATTGATGACATCCACGATGCCAAAGCCGGCCTGGACTCCTGCGAGCTGTCCTCCCAGAGCAACAGCCGCAAAGATCAGATAGGCGCAGAAGCCGATGGAAATCCCGATGAGGAATTCCGAGGCAATATCCAGGAGAAGGGTGTCGTACCCGGTATCCCGGAAGGGGATATGCCCCCCGATCAGGGGAAACAGGAGGGCTGACAGTGCGACCGCCGCCAGAGCCTTGATCCGGGTGGGGACGGCCCGGGCCGAGAATGCGGGCATCGCGATCAGGACCCCACTCGTCCTTGAGAGAATCAGGACGAAAAGTTCCGGATCAAATCGGGAAAAAGAAAAAAGGTGCAGAAAAGGGCTGGTGTTCACCGCGTCAGTCCCGGAAGCTGGGCAAAGAGACCCTGGGTATAGTCCACCATCAGGCGGACCATCCAGGGCATGAGGGCCAGAAGGACCCCTCCCACCGCGGCCACCTTGGGAAGGAAGGAGAGGGTCATCTCATTGATCTGGGTTACCGCCTGGAGAAGGCTGATCACCACCCCCACCAGAAGACTCACAAGAAGGATAGGAAGGGTCAGGACGAGGGCTACTCGCATGGCTTCATGGGTCAGGTCCACGGCAGTCTGGAGAGTCACGGGCTCCTCCTCTAGTGAAAGCTCTGGACAAGGGAGCCTATGATCAGGTTCCACCCGTCCACCAGGACAAAAAGCAATATCTTGAAGGGAAGAGAGACCACGGTCGGCGGCAGCATCATCATACCCATGGACATCAGGACCGAGGAGACCACCACATCGAGGATGAGAAAGGGAAGATAGATCATGAAGCCCATCTCGAAGGCGGTAGAAAGTTCGCTCACCACAAAGGCCGGGATCAGGACGTAGGTGGGGATTTCCTCCCGTGTCTTCGGGGTCTCCGGCAGGTGGGCGATCCGTTCGAACATTGCCAGATCCTTTTTCCGCACCTGGCGGAACATGAATTCCCGGACCGGGGCCATCCCCCGGGCCAGCGCCTCATCGGAGCCGATCCTTTTGTCCAGATAAGGGGTGATCGCAGTCCTGTTCATGGTCTGCCAGACCGGAGCCATGATGAAGAAGGTCAGGAAGAGGGAGAGCCCGATCAGGACCTGGTTGGGAGGGACCTGAGCCGTCCCGAGGGCCTGTCTAAGAAAGGAAAGGACCACCACGATCCTCGTAAACGAGGTCATCATCACCAGGATGGCCGGGGCCAGGGAGAGAACGGTCAGAAGAAGGAAGAGCTCGACCGTCATCGCCACCTGGGAGGGTTCCGGATTCCCGTTTCCGAAGGAGAGGTGGATGTCGGGAAGGGGTGCCACGGGGGCAACCGTGAGATCTTTTGCCAGACCCATGTCCGGCCAGGCGCCAAGAAGTCCCAGGACTACCAAAAACGTCAGGGCGACCCTGCCGGATCCCGTTTTCAAACCGTCCACCGGCTCGTCCTTTCGCGGGAGGAGCGTTCCCTTGAAAGAGCCCCGATTCGGTCCAGGGCCTCCCGTACGGCGGCATCAAAAGAGGTCGGGTCAGATCCTGCCTCCCGGCCGGAGGATGACGGAGCCTGGGCCGGGGGACGGGAGGAGACGGAAGGGGTTGTCGCGGGGGGAGCGGACCGGGGGGATGATTCGTCGATCTTTCCCAAAAGGGAGATTCCCGAGGGGGCGATTCCCACAAGAAAGGAGTTTCCTCCGACGCTCACAAGGACAATCTGGGAGCGGGGACCGAGAGACCGTGTCGACCGGATTTCGATCTCGTTTTCCGGCTTCCGGGGAGAGATCAGCTTCTGGCGCTGAAGGAGGCGCACCAGCCACACTCCCACGAGGAAAAGAGCCAGAACAAAGAACAAGGACCCGGCAAGCTTGGCTCCGATGAGCAAAAGACTCGCGTCGTGTCCCTGGGACGTCGTGATCATGAACCTTCCTCCCTGTGCGTGGATCCCCAAAACCCGGGATCAGAGCTTCTTCACCCGGTCAATGGGGCTGACGATGTCGGTCAGACGGATTCCGTACTTGTCGTTGACAAGGACCACATCCCCCCTGGCCACCAGCTGATCGTTGATCAGAACCTCCATGGGTTCCCCTGCCAGCTTGTCCAGCTCGACAACCGACCCCTGACCCAGCTGGAGGAGATCCTTGATCAGCATCCGGGACTCGCCCACCCGGACAGAGATGGTCAGAGGCACATCCAGGAGATAATCCAGGCTCAGCGGAGGTTCATGTGTCTTCGGAGGCCCGGAGGATTCGTCCCGGTCTTTTCCTGCGTCATTCTTGGCCAGGTCCTCTTCCCAGGCCCGGGCCAGGGCCTCCTCGTCAAGCGGTTCGTCTGCCATCGTTCCTCCCATTCCTGTGAATTAAAAAGACCGGCCATGCCGGCCGACCTTTCCCTACTGGATCACAAATTCGGTAAAGTAGACATCGGTCACCTTTCCCGAGTCGAGCCTGGCATTGATCCTGTGGCGGATTTCATCCTTCAGGGCGAGCTTCCCCCCCGTCGACTGGAGGTCTCCCACCGTCTGGGCCCCGAGAAGGATCAGGATCGCGCTCTGGATCTCGGGCAGCCGGTAGTCGATCTCCTTGGAGGTCAGCGCCCTGTCAAGCTTGAGGGCGATCCGAACCTTCAGGTATTGAGGTGCAGAGCCGGCGGGACCGGAGAGGTTGACAACGAAGGGCTTGAGATCGACGATCGGATGTTCCTTGATCATCTTCTCCATCTCCTTGGGGGTCAAGTGATGGAGATGCTCGTGATTCTCTGCCTTTTTCTTGTGGTGGAGGAAGAAAAAGGCTCCCCCTCCTCCCAGGAGAAGCAAGATCGCCGCCACGGCAATGACCACCAGCTTTTTGGAGCCCTTTTTCTCTTCTCCCTGTTCTTCTCCGCCTTCTTCCTCGTCAGCCATCGCGCTCTCCCGAATTGGTTCCGATTCTCCGGACAACCGCAGGGTCTCTCCGGAAGCCGTTCCGCCACCTTCTTCTGCCTATAAATTAGCAAAAGCTGTACCAAATGAAAAAGGGTCTTCCGGAGCCGGCTCCGGAAGACCCTTAAAACAGGACAGGATATTGCTGTTTCGAACTTATCCGATACGCGTCAACAGAGTGTTCATGAGCTGGTTATCGGCGGATATGACCGAGGCGTTGGCCTGGTATCCCCTTTCCGCCGAAATCATGTCAATCATTTGACGGCCGAGATCCACATTGGATTGTTCAAGCGAATTCGCCAGAACCTGGCCCCGGCCCCCCTGGTTGGCACGGCCGATATTGGCGATCCCGGACCCGATGCTTTCTTGGTAGAGATTGGCCCCGATGCTGACAAGACCGTTGGGGTTGTTGAAGGTCGAAACGGCGATCGCTCCCAGGTTATGCTCCGTCCCGTTTGAAAAGGAACCCACAATCCGACCCGCCCGGTCGATGGCGATGTTCGACAGGTCGCCCGCCTTGTATCCGTCCTGGGTCTCCTCGATCGTCGTGGAGGGCTCGGCATACTGGGTCAGGTCAAGAACCTGGCGGGTGATCCCGTCCTTGGTGTTTTCCGGCACCTTCTGCCCGGGCTTGGGGATGAAGAGGGACAGGGTGACCGGGGTGGAGGCCTTGTCGTCGAGCGCCATGGTGTAGTCCACGCTTTGGACCCCTGAGGCATCGACCTTGGCGGGGGATCCCCCGTAGTTGACATTGGCCACGTTGCCGTTTCCGTCAAAATTGACCATGGCCACCATCCCGCTGATGGTGGTGGCTTTTCCTCCGGCAGAGGAGGTATAGGAGATGCTTCCCCCTCCCTTGGTCAGCTTCGCCCCGTCGAGGGTCGCCTCCACCGCCCACTGTCCGACGGTATTGGTGGGGTGGAACTTGTAGGTCAGAAGATGCTCGATTCCGAGGGAGTCGAAGATGTTGCTCGACTTTGAAAAGGTCTTTCCGGCCTTCAGCTTTTCCGTCATGTTGGCATCGAGGTTGATCCGGGAATAGACGTTCTGTGAGGCCTTGGGAGGAATGGTCGACTGTGGAACTCCCAGATCCCCGACCTTGGGCTGGATTCTCCCGGCGGCGTCGGCGGAATACCCCTGGAGGATATGCCCTCCCTGGTCAACGATCCTGCCGTTCCTGTCGAGAGAGAGGGCTCCATTCCGGCCATAGAGGATCGCTCCGTTGGCATCCCGGAAGGAAAAGAACCCGTTCCCCTGGATCGCGAGGTCGAGGGCGTTGCTTGTGGACTGAACCGACCCCTGGGTAAAGAGCGGCTCGATCGATTCCACATAGACTCCGGATCCCGGCTGGGACGGACCGACCGCATTGGATTTTCCGGCCAGGGTCTGTCCGTAGATATTGGCAAAAACAGCTCGCCCTGACTTGAATCCCACTGTATTCATGTTGCTGATGTTGTTTCCGATCACCGACATGTCGGTTCCCATGGCGGAGAGCCCGCTGTTGGCCACATACATCGACGAAAGAATACCCATGGCATTTCCTCCTGGACAAAATGATGGTTGTTGCCTGCCTTTTGCCCTGGCCTCCGGACCCTCCGGAGGCGTCAGGTGACAGGGTTAGAGGGTATGGTGGATCGAGGGCTTCGACTTTCCAGCCGTTTTCGCATAGGGAGCCGTTGTGGGACGCCCTCCGGGGACATGAGGCCCGACGGGAGGGGTAGAGGCTTCCAAAGGACGGGGAGGGGCGGAAGGGCCCCGGACGATGCCCACATGGGTGATGTCCGACAGGTCGACCTTCTCCCCGTTGACCTCGAGGCGCGGTCGGGTTCCTGAAAAGACAACTCCTGTGACGATTCCCGTCCGGAGGGGGGAGGCCGGAACGGGACGATTCCTGGCATCTTTGGCCACGACCTCGAATTCGTACCCTCCTGCCGGAGCCATCGTTCCCCGGTTGCTCAGGCCGTCCCAGGCCACATGCTGATTCCCTGCCTCCATGGCCCCCACCTTGAGCGTCCGAACCAGCTGGTGTTTGGCTCCGTAGATATAGACGGTGGATTTCCCGGAAGGACGGTCAAGCCGGAAGACGAGGTTCGCGGATTCCCCGGGGCTCTTGAGGAAGCGGTTTCCCTTCAGGAAGACCTCCCGTCCGAGAAATCCGACCATCTGAAGGGAGTCGGATTCCTTCCCCTGGCTTGCCATTCCCTCCATCTTCTTGTTCAGGTGGACCAGCTGGTCCAGCTGGGAAAACTGGGCCAGCTGGGAGGCGAACTTCCGGTTGTCCATCGGATGGAAGGGGTCCTGGTACTGGAGCTGCCGGATCATGATGTTCATGTAATCCTCCATCCCCAGTTTCTTTTTCAGGGGAGGCGGAAGCTTGGCCGGCGTGAGTCGTTTCTCTGACTCTTTTCGGATTGTCCGGATATCATTTTGCGGGGTCTTGACGATCATGGGTTTCTCCTTAGAAAGTGGATCAGGCGATTCTGTGATACCCTGCGCTTTTTGCCCCTTCCCCCTCAGGTTCTCCGGGAAGGATTCCCCCAGCCATCCGGTCCGGATCGGGGGTATCGCCCCCGGAGGCGCCAGAATAGCCTTCCCGGTTTCCCTCCCGGCCGGCGGCCCCTGGTTCCGGGCGCCCCTGGCCTCCCGGATCCTGCCCTCCGGAGCCGCCTTGGGCCATCAGGGATCCCGGGTCTCCCGAAGAGGATCCTCCCTCGGAACCGGCCCCTGTTCCTCCGGGCCCGGCTCCGGCCATTGCCTGCATTGAGGCAGAATCCGGACCGGGGGGACTCTGGGAGACAACCTGGAAGCGATCGAGAACGTAACCGCTTTGTGAGAGCGATTCCTTGATGCTTCCCTCCTTTTCTGACAGGAGACTTCTGATCTGGGGATCATGGGAAGAAAGCTCGACTCTCACGAGCCGGGAGTGGGGATCGACATGGACACGGACTCCGACAGGGCCCAGGTGGGGTGGCTTCACTTCGAGAGCCACCTGCCCTCCCCCTTCCCGGGCCATCGTCCCGACGCGGGAGGACAAGCCGTCGGGAAGGGAGGCAGAGGAATTTTCCGTACCTCCGGTGACCGACACCCCGGCCCCTGCCCCCTCGGCCGCCCCGGAAGACATTGACTGAAAGGCAGAATCGGAATTCGCCCCGGATCCGTGGGAGGATGTTCCTGTCAACGATGCCGCCTTTTCCTGGGAGGCAAATCCTCCGGTTCCGGTTGCAGGGTGAATCTCCTCCAGGGGCTTGCGGGTCTCTCCGAAAAGGCCCGGTTCGGGCAAAAGTGGACGTCCCGCCGTGATAGCGTCCGGAGACGGGCGACTCTCTTTCTGGGGGGAATCCTTCTCTCCCTTTGGAAGATCCTTCAGCCCACCCGCAGACATTGCCTGAGATTTTCCTGACAGGGTGGGACTGGCAGCCTTTCCGGACTCCCCCGATAGCGAAAGAAATGCCTCCGGCAGGGGACGTTCCTCCGGGACTTCCGCAGAAGGGGGGGGTGCCGGAGGAGACAGGACCTTGGTCCTGGTTGCAGCCGCCGGAGAGGGAGCCTCCTTCGTGAGGGCAAGAGGTCCCCACAGGACAGGAGAGGGAGGGACGGAGGCCTCCCGGGGGGTGCGGGAGACCGCCGGATCCTTTTTCCGGGAGAGTTCCGCGGGGGATTCCAGAAGCGGCAGAAGGGCCGCTTCTGAAGGATTTTCCTTCTTTTTCCGGCTATGGCCGGCAGATTTTGGAGAAAGGCTTCGGGAGCCTGTCCGGCGGACGGAAGGGCCTTCCGGAACCTCCTGGGGGATCTCCGGCTCCTGGACAGGCCCGGCATTTTTTTCCAGAGCCCTCCGGTAAAGCGCGGCGAAGGAACCCTTTTTGTGTCCCGAGGTCTTGTCCGACCGGACATCCTTTCCGGAACGTGTCGACTTGGAAGAGTCCGGGCCGGCCGGTTCTTTAGGGTTGGCCTTGGCAGATGTCTCTTCCGGTTCCCTGGCTCCCCCCGAGTCCGGAATTTTCCTTAAAATGGATGCTGGTGCTGTGCCCATCACGATGCCCCTTCCGAAAGAGGTTCAACGACCGCCTCCCTGTGCGCGGGATTCTCCAGCCATCTGGGCCGAGATTTCCGCCGCCACGCGAGGGTCCACGTACTGCATGATGCGTGATGCCTTCCGTGGATTCATTCCCGAAAACAATGTCAACCGGAGAGACTTCGGCATGGCATTGATCTGGGAGGCCGCCGTCCGTGGGGCCATCGATTCATAGAGCCTTATGAGTCTTCTGACATTTTTTTTCCTGAGGGAACGGTAGAGCTCAAGCTTCTTGTCGATCTCCGCAAGAATCTTCCTGTTGCGCTCGATTTCCCGGTCGAGGTCCTGCTTCATCAGGAGCAGGCGACGTTCCTCCGAGCTGGAGGAGGCTGCCGGCTGGCCGGAACTTCCGGCGACCGCGACCGGAAGGGACTCCTGCCCCGAAATGATAAGAAGAGGCAACATCAAGGTCACCGCCATCCTCCCGAGGAACGGAGCCTTTGTCCTTCTGTCCTTCATGGATCCCTTCTCCCGGAGAGCTTCCGGTTCGCTTCCCTGGCCTCAATCCAGATCTCCAGGGAGCGCTCTTCGGATCGGAGCGCCCTCCTTCGCTCTTCCCCGCGGAAACGCTCCCGGAGAATGAGAACCTTTTCCTTTTCCATCCTGGCCTTCTTCCAGAGCCCCCGGACCCGTTCGAGCTCCCCCTCCATGAGACGCTCCTTCTGCTCCTGCTCCCGGATCCGGAGCTCCATATGCTCAAGCCAGCCATACAAGGCCACAAGAAATCCTGTCTCCCGTTTCCCGGTGGCGTCTTCGATGGAGGCGATCCCTGCCGCCTTCCTTCGGCGCATCTCCCGGGTCTTCTCCTGTTCCCGGGCCCGCTCCCTCCCGATATTGGCGAGATCGCGCTCGACCGCCTCAAGCTCCGCCTCCCGGAGAGCCAGGACAGCCTCCAGGGAAAAGGTCCTTTCAGCCATCACCCGCCCCGTCCAGGGTCAGGCCTGTCACGGGATCTCCTCCGGCACTTCCTCCAAAGAGAGGGCAAGATCCTCGAATGCCCGATCGAGGGAGACCCGCTCTTCCCTGGACTGGCGCAGAAAATCCGTCATTGCCTCGTGAAGGCCGACCGCCCTGTCGAGCAGCGGATCGGTCCCTGCCACATAGGCCCCGATCCGGATCAGGTCCTCGGAGCGCCGGTAAAGGCCATAAAGACGTCGCCATTCCCGGGACAATGTCTGGATCTCCTCCGGAACGATGTCCACCATCACCCGCGAGAGGCTGTCCACAGGATCGACGGCAGGGAAAATGCCTTCCTGGGCCAGGGAGCGCGACAGGTGGACATGGCCGTCAAGAATGGCCGTCAGGGCCTCCGAAAGGGGATCAGAGGGAATATCGTCCCCCTCCACGAGAACGGTAAAGATCCCGGTGATGGACCCGGCCCCTTCTCCGCAGCCAGCCCGTTCCACCAGCCGGGGAAGCTGGGCAAAGACGGAAGGGGTATATCCCCGTGCCGACGGAGGTTCTCCCGTTGCCAGACCGATTTCCCGAAGCGCTCCGGCATACCGGGTCAGGGAATCCATGACAAACAGGACCTGTCTCCCCATGTCCCGGAACATTTCGGCAATGGCCATGGCCAAAAGGGTGGCACGGGTCTTGAGGAGAGGCGGCTGTTCTCCTGTGGCCACCACGAGAACCGACCGGGACAACCCCTCCGGCCCCAGGTCCCGCTCCAGAAATTCCCGAACCTCCCGACCCCGTTCTCCGACCAGGGCGATGACATTGACATCCACGGCGGCATTCCGGGCCATCATCCCGATCAGGGTGCTTTTCCCGACCCCCGGTCCGGCGAAGACCCCGATCTTCTGGCCGATACCAACCGTGGCAAGGGCATTGATCGAGCGAACCGAAAGGTCGAGAGGACGGTCGATCCTCTGGCGCTTTAGCGGATTGATGGGCCGTCCCCGAAGGGGCATCTCGACCGTTCCTTCCGGGAGAGGACGACCGTCCAGGGGGCGTCCAAGCGGATCGATGACCCGTCCCAGCCATTCCGGAGAGAGAAAGACCGAGGTTATCCGGCTTTTCCTCATGAGACGGGTTCCCGGCCTGACCCCCTCGAGATCTCCGAGCGGCATCAGGAGGGTCCTCCCCTCCCGGAACCCCACCACCTCGGCATCGATCGGAGGATCGGAGAGGAGCGTACAGATTTCCCCGACCCCCAGATTCATTCCCTTGGCCTCGATCATGAGCCCTACTCCCTGGACCACCAGTCCCCCTTCCTGGTCCGGACTCCACCCCGACAGAAGGCGTTCCATCGACTCTCCCGCCTGGGCAAGCCACCCGTCGAAAAGTGCGTCCTCCATCCCGACCCTCACGGATGAACCTCCCCTTCGTTTTCCCCAGGGCTTTCATTGATCGGACCAGGATTGACCCGGGAGAGCGTTCTTCGAAGAGAGCCTCCGGCAGAGGCAGGGTCGAAGGAGACAATCCTGTCGGAAAAACGGAGTTCCACGTGCCGGGGAGGCAGATCCGGACCCACTCCGAGCCGAATTCCCCGGGTTGCAAGCTCTTCCGGAAATCCGGGATCGGACCGGGTGACCAGCTGATAATCCGACTCCGGCACCAGAAGCTCCCCTTCGCGGCCGGAGGCATAGTCCCCCACCATGCGTTCAAGGAGCATCCTCAGGATCTTTGGGCGGTCCTCCTCCTCTCCGAGCACCTTTTGAAGCGCCTTGTCCAGAAGCTCCACCAGGACCGGAAGAAGCCCCCTGAGACGTTCAGCCTCGAATCGGTGCATCCGGGAGGCCCAGTCGAGCCAGGCCTGGCGAAGGGGTTCCATGTCGGCGCGGGCCTTTTCGAATCCCTCGGCATATCCGGCCTCATAGCCGATTTTCCGGGCCTCTTCCTCCACACGGGCTACCTCTTCCGACCGGAGAAAAAGGTCTTCCTCGATCCGGGAGGAGGATATCTGAGCTTTCTGATCCCGGGATCCGCTCCGGGCCTCACCTTCCCTGCCGACATTCCCGGACCATCCCGATCCTTCAAGGCTCTCCTGGCTCCACCCTTGAAAACCACGGCCGGTGCTAGACAATCTGTTCTCCTCCCCGCCCGAGGATCACCAGCTTCCCTTCGGCCTCGAGACGGCGGACGGCCTTCATGATCTCGGCCTGGGCGGATTCCACATCCTTGAGGGGGATACCTCCCATCGAGTCGATATCTTCCTTGAGAGCCGCCTGCGCCCTTGTCGACATGTTCGACAGGATCTTTTCCTTGACAGCATCCCCCGCACCCCGCATCGCCTTGGTGAGGATATCGCGTGAAACGCTCTGGAGGAGAGCCTGGATTCCCCGGTTGTCCACCATGATAAGGTCGTCGAAGACGAACATGAGCGCCCGGATCTGTTCGGCCACAGCCTGATCGTTCTGGCCGATGTAGTCGAGAATTCCCTCCGACGTTGACCGGTCCATTTCATTCAAAAGGTTGGCCGTCTTTTCAATCCGGCTGACACCCAGGCTGGTCAATGACCCTCCCATCATCTGGATCTCGGTTGAAATGACCTCCTCAAGGTCACGAATCACCTGGGGATTGATGTCCTCCAGTGTGGCCATGCGAAAAACCACATCCGCCTTGAGGGCCTCCGGAAGGTAGGCCAGGACGTTGGCCGTCTGGTTTGGATTCAGGTAGTTCAGGATCAGGGCGATCGTCTGGGGGTGCTCATTTCTTATCAGGTTCGCGATCGACTTGGGATCCATCCACTTGAGGGACTGGAGATTGGTCCCTTCCTGATCATTCATGGACTCGAAGATCTGGTCAGCCTGCTCCTTGCCAAGAGACTTCTCCAGAATTTCGCGCATGTACTTTTCACCCATGCGCGGAAGACCTCGGGTGGCCTTGTAGACGACGGAGAACTCCCCCATCACTTCGTCGATTTCCTCGGTGCTGACCTCTCCCATCTGGGCGATCAAGCTAGAAATCACCCCGACCTCCTTGATGTCAAGCTGCTTCAGGATCTCGGCGGCGACCTCCGGCCCGACAGCCGCGATAAAGATCGCCGCCTTCTCCAGACCGGACAGCTTCCTCTTGGCCAACGCGACTCCCTCCTACTTTTCCTTGAGCCACAGCCTGAGGACCTGGGCCGCCTGGGAGGGATCCTCCTGAGTCATCTGGGCAATATCCTCCTTGCTGGAACGGACGACCTCCTGTTCGCTCTCCCGCATGGGAATCGGCATCACCCCCGGCCCCTGGGCCGGAAGGGGGACCGCCTTCGTGACCATGCTCTGGAGAATCGGTTTCAGGATGAAGAGACTGAAGACCAGGACCAAAAGTCCACCCAGGAATATCTCCAGAAGCGGCAGGAAGGGCTTGAGGCGCTCGGCCATCCGGGCTTCCTGGTTTTTTGCCCCTTCCGATTCCGGTCTGACAAAGGGCACGGAATCCACCACCACGGTATCCCCCCTGGAGGCATCGTAACCGATGGCATTCTGGACGATCCGGGTAAAGGAAGCGATCTCCTCGGGGGTCCTCGGTTCGTAGACCGTCGTCTCCCCCTGCTTGCCCGCCACGGTCCGGGTCTTTCCGTTAACAAGGACCGAGACGGAGATCCTTGCAACGGTCCCGGTCGGTTCGACGATATGGCTCATGGTGTGGCTCACATCGTAATGCTCGATATCCTTTTTCTTGGAATACCTTGATTCTGTGCCATTTTTGGGTCCCAGTGGAGGACTTGCGACCTTCCCGCTGGGACCGGGAATGTTACTTAGGACCCCGGGAATCCCCACGGGAACGATCCGGGATCCGGAGGATTTTTCCCGAAGCTTCTCCCGTTCTGCAAGAGCCCGTCCCTTGGGATCGAACTGCTCGCTGGTCTCTTCGACCCGGCGGAAATTCAGGGTCGCATTGACGCGAACCACTGACTGGCCTTCTCCCAGAACCTGGTCCAGCATGGTCTGGACTCTTCTTCTCAGGCGATGTTCCACCATCGACTGGTAGGCCAGCTGGGCCTTCGTCAGCTCCCCCGGGACCAGACCCTGACGTTTCCTGTTCAGGATCGTTCCCGTGTTGTCGACAATCGTCACATGCTCGGGAGTCAGACCTTCAACCGCGTTGGCAACGAGATGGACGATCCCGTTCACCTGGCCTTGCTCGAGAGCCCGGCCCGGCTTCAGGCGGACAAGGACAGAGGCGTGGGCCCCCGCCTGATGCCGAAGAAAGACCGATCGGCGGGGAAGGACAATGGAGACCCGGGCCAGGGCGATCGGGCTCATCTCTTCAATGGTGCGGTCGAGTTCAGACTGGAGGGCCTGGAGGTACTGGACGTGCTGAACAAAGTCCGTCGTCGTGAGGGAAGGATGATCGAAGATGTCGAATCCAGCTCCGTGATGCCGCGGAAGTCCTTCGTCAGCGAGCTCCATCCGGAGGGTGTAAACCTGGCTCTTGGGAACGCGGATGACTCCACCCTTGGTAGAGACCGCATAGGGAATCCCCATCCTGTCAAGTTTCTGCTGGATCTCAAAGGAATCCACAGGAGAAAGTCGCGAATAGAGGATTGCCTGGTCGACGTTCTTCCCTGCGACTCCCAGAAATATCATGACTCCCGCCAGGAGGACGCCCAGAACCCCCGCCACGATTTTCTGTCCGAGGGAAAGGCGGCCAAACCACAGGGAAACGGTTTCGAAAATCTTGCGCAAAATGTCCATATCGAGCCCTCTTAACCCTTACAGCGGCATGTTGTTCATTTCCTGGTAGGCCTTCACGATCCGGTCTCTGACCTGCATCATCAGGTGAAAGGAGACATCGGCCTGGGCCATTTCGATCATTGTCTGGTGGAGGGTCACACCCTCCTGACCGGTCGAGAACTCCTGGATCGTCTTGTCCGCCTCAGTCTGGAGGGAGTTGACCCGCGCAATGGAATCCTTCAGGACATGGACGAAGGACTCCTCCCCCGACGGATGTGCCGAAGGAAGAGCTTCCTGCGCCTCCCCCAAAGGTCCCGATTGAAGCGGTCCTCCGCTTCCGATCCGTGGTTCATCAATCATGAAATCCCTCCCTTTCCCGGCGTGAGGCCCTTCTAGACATGGATTGTCAGATCCTTGGAGGCCATCCGCTTTGTGGTGTCGAGGGCGGTCAGGTTGGCTTCGTAGGCCCTGGACGCGTCGATCAGGTTGGTCATTTCCTCGAGCTTCGAAACATTCGGGCGAAAGACGAAGCCGTCCCTGTCGGCATCGGGATTCTGGGGATCATAGGTCCGGGTGAGCGGACGGGGATCCCGGACCATGCCAAGAACCTTGACCTCCTTGACCGGACTTTGGACCGGGGAGTTGAGAATGTCTGAAAACGACTGTCCTGGAGCCACGGCCGCAAAAATGACATCCCGACGTTCATAGACTCCATGCGGATTCCCCCTGGTCGAATCGGCGTTGGCCAGGTTGCCGGCAAGGACATTGAGCCTCACCCGTTCAGCCTCGAGCCCCGAACCCGAAATTCTGAGTGCGTCGGAAAATCCCACGGCTACCTCCCTTCACCCGAGATGGCATCCCCCATCATCCGGTATTTCCAGCCTGCCATGGAGGCCAGGGCATTGTAGTTTCCCGTATTTGAGGCAAGCTTCTGCATTTCCAACTCGATATTGACGGTATTGAGGTCATTTCCGACCGTCTCGTCGGTGTTGACGGTGAGCGTCCCATCCGTCCGGTCCAGATCCCTTCGGGTGGGAGCTTCCAGAGCTTTCGAGAGCTCCTTCTTGAAGGAAAGGTCGCGCGCCATGTACCCGGGAGTATCCTGATTGGCGATATTGCTCACAAGAAGCAGATGTCTCCTTGAGCGAAGATCCATCGTGACCTTGAGAAGGTCGGTTGTCCTGTCGAAAAGATGAACCTGGCTCATAATTCCCCTCCATTGACAAATGTAAAAGCAACAAACATACCAATCTCTCAAAATATTATATTTTATGGATTTTCATGAAAGACTTATCCCTTGCAAGGGGAATCGGTTCCTGCCTGGCAGGAAGAATTTTCCCGGTTACTCCGTCCCCTCCGCCCCTCCCTCTCCTGAGATCCCGTATTCGGCAAGCTTGTTCCTGAGGGTTCTCACATTGATTCCCAGAAGCCTTGCCGATTGGGCCTTGTTCCCTCCACAGGAGGAGAGTGTCCGGAGGATCAGTTCCCTCTCGACCTCCCAGACAGAACGTCCGGGGCGGATTCCGACCCCGCCCTCCGAACCCTCCTCATGCGCCCCGACTTCCGGATCCAGAAGGTCTGCCACATGGACGGGAAGGATCGTACGCCCCTCCGCCAGAAATGCCGCCCTGGTCACGACGTTCTCAAGCTCCCGGACATTGCCGGGCCAGTTATGTCGCCCAAGAAGATCCAGGGTTTCAGGAGCAAAGGGGCCCACCGCCATATGTTCCCTTTCAAAGGCCTGACGGAATCGCTCTGCCAGAAGGGGAATATCCTCCATCCGGTCCCGGAGGGGAAGGAGAGTCACAGGAAAGACCCTCAGTCGGTAGTAGAGATCCTCCCTGAATCGGCCCGCCCTCACCTCTTCTTTCAGGTTCCGGTTTGTCGTGGCAATGATCCGGATATCAACGGGAACGGGACGGGTTCCCCCCACGCGATCGATTTCCCTCTCCTGGATGACCCGAAGCAGCTTGGCCTGAAGGCCGAGTTCCATCTCCCCGATCTCGTCGAGCAACAGGGTCCCCGTATGGGCCAGCTCGAACTTTCCGGCTTTCCGGGCCATGGCACCGGAAAAGGCCCCCTTTTCATAGCCAAAAAGTTCGGACTCAAGAAGATTGTCCGGAAGAGCGGCACAGTTGACTGCGACGAATGGGCGGTGGGCCCTCGTCGAACGTTCGTGAAGATAACGGGCAAGAAGCTCCTTTCCCGTTCCGCTCTCCCCCTCGATCAGGATTGTCGCCGGTGTCGAGGCGACAGCGTCGATCATTCCAAGGATCCTGATCATCGCAGGGTTGCGGGTTTTTATTGGTCGGGAGACATTTTCCCAGGGACTTCTTCCTCCCGTCCCGGAGAGGCTTCCTTCTCCCGGAGGAGAAAGGGGAGAGGGATCGAGGATCTTTCTCAGATCCTCCGCCTTGAAGGGTTTTGTCAAGAAATTGACTGCCCCCTGCTTCATTGCCTCGACGGCCTGGGGAACCGTTCCATAGGCCGTCATGAAAATGACACGCGTCAGGGGAGATTTCTCCTTAAGCCTCGACAAGAGTTCCCATCCGTCAACAGACGGCATTCGGACATCGCTGATCACCCATCCATAGTCTTCCCGGGAAATTTTTTCGATCGCCTCCTGCCCGTTCTGGGCCAGACTAACCCTGTAACCGTCCCGTCTCAGCGTTTCCCTGAGGGCGATCGCCATTTCCGGCTCGTCATCAACGACAAGAACACTTCCGGCTTCCTGAGGACTCACCTTTCGCCTCCTTGATTTCCGTTTGCCAGGACCGGTTCGACCCGTCCCGGAGGGATGGACAGGGAAAATGTCGTCCACGCCCCGTCCCGAAAGTAGCGAATCTCCCCTCCATGGGCCACCGCAATATTGTGAACGATGGAAAGCCCAAGGCCCGTCCCTTTGGCCCGCGTCGTGAAGAAGGGATCGAAAATCCGCCCCGACACCTCTTCAGCAATTCCTGTGCCATTGTCTTTTACGATAAAAAGATATTCTCCGGACGGCCCCCGGCCAGTCTCGAGACGCAGTTCCCGGGGGCCATCCTCTTCCGGAGAGAGCCCCATAAGGGCTTCAAGCCCGTTGCTGACAAGATTGAAAAGGGCATGGTAGAGAAGTTCCTCGTCGACATGGAGCATGGCGGGCGCAGGGACAGGGTCGGAATGAAATGTCAGGGTTCTGGCAGCCCGGGAACGGGCGGCGGAACGAACCATGCGGGCAAAGTCGGCCGAGAGGCGATCGATGAACACTTCGGACTCGACCCTCCCTTCCTGGAGCTCCGGGGTCCGGGTATGGTAGAGAAGATTGCCGATCAGACGGTCCATGGAGGCGATCGAGGTGATCATATGGCCGAGGTATTCCCTTGATTCTGGAGTGACAGAATCCCGGGAGAGAAGGGAGCTGAAAAGCTCCAGACTTCCAAGGGGATTTCGGAGCTCGTGGGCGATCTGGGCGATCATTTCTCCCATGGCCCGGAGTCTCCGGTCCCGGGCCACCTCCTCCTCCATCTCGCGGATTCGTGTCACGTCGGTGAAGATGAAGACATATCCGATCGGCCGCCCATCGGGGCCAGGAACAGGCCTGCGAACCACGGCCCAGGAACGTCCACCGTCTTCAAAGGCCGACTCGTTCTCCGTTTCGCCTGGCGGCCAGAGGCCTTTTTGCTCAAGAATTGGGATCAAAGACCCCTCTGTCGGGACGGGAAAAATGTCCATGGCCGGATTCCGGTAGAGGGGCGCTCCTCCCGGTGTCAGAACGAGAACTCCGGCGGAAAGACTCTTCAGGATGGCTTCCAGAAAACTCCCCTGGCGGTCGAAGTCCAGATTCTTTCGGGTAAGGGCCTCGGAGAGATCCGCAATCCGTTTTTCCAGGGCGGCGTAGGAGGTGACAAGGGACTCCGAGGCGGACTGGAAGGAGAGAAAGGCCTGTCTCAGGACCTCTTCCCTGGCCTCCCCCCCGGTTGTGGATGTGACGGTCTCATCTGGGTTCTCCATTCTTATTCTCCAGTCTCATGGCGCGAATTTTTTCCCTGGCCACCCGGGCCACCTCCTCCCCAGGATATTTTTTGACAGTCTTCTCAAACCATTCGAGAGCCTCCCCGGCATGACCTTCGGAGAGTGCCATCTGTCCCATCTGGTAGGTGACCCACCCTCCGTGGGGGTCAGAGGAGCAACAGGCCAGCAACTCCTTCCAGAAGCGTCTGGAAGACGGCCTGTCGCCCCTCAGAAGGGACTCCTGCCCCAGCCGAAAAAGGACCTTGGCCAGGAGGGGACGGTCTTCCTTTCGGCCTTCGATTAAAGGGAGGGCGCGCAGAAGATCCGAATGTCCCTTCTCCGGATCCCCCGATCCGGTCTCAAGGAGTCCCAGACGGGCCAGGGCCTCCCCGGGATGGTCGATCGGCACGCCGGAAACGGCCCAGCTGGACAGGACCCCCCTTTCGATCTCAGGTCTCTTCATCTGCCGGGCCAGATCCAAAGCCTTGCCGAACCATTCCCTCCTCTCGGGGGAGGGAATGGTTCGATTGCCGGAAAAAGTAATCGCCCAGTCGAGGGCCCGAGATTTCTTGCCGTCCTGGATCAGCCAGCGGTATCGGAGCTTCCTGGCCTTTGCAAGAATCCCCGGATCCTGGCCATGGGCAAGAACAGAATCCAGCTCCCGCCCCGCCCTTTCCTTCTCCCCGGTCTTCCAGTTCGCCCGGGCAAGGGACAGGAATAGAGCGGCCCCGCCAGAATCGGAGGCAAGCGGGAGACGGTATCGGTAGGAGTGGTAGAGATCGAGGATCTGTCTGGCATGAAGGGGGTGTGAAAGTTGACTGATCCGGTTCATGACCAGAGAGGCTTCAAGCCTCCTGAGCCTCACCCCGAAGCGCGATGCGGGGTCAACCGCCCCTTCCAGACGAGAAATCTTTCGGATTGCCCCCTCCCAGTCCCCCGCCCGGTCCATCAACCTGAGCCTGAGGAGGGCGGCCTCTCCGGAAATCCTCCGGTTGCGCTCTTCCGAGGCAATTTTCCCGAGCTCCCGGATCGACCGGGAAAGAAGTTCCGGAAGATCCCTCGGAGATTCCCCATTGTCCGGTGAAAAAAAGACGAGCCTCAGAAGCTCGGTCCTGGCGAGATGGCTGGCCGCGCTTCCGGGATAGTCGGCCACCACTTCCCTCAGGCGGGCTTTTTCGTGGGAGAGAAAACCCATCCGGCCTGAAATCCTGGCCAGGTAATACTCCGACTCCCCGGATCGCGGGTCATTGGGGAAAAGGCGGGCAAAGCTTTTGAACAGGGCGGCGGATCGTTGATTGTGTCCCAGGGCGTAAGCGGTTCGGGCCAGAAGGAAAAGGGCCCCGGGATGGTGGTAGGGATAGTTCTTCGAAAGAGAAAGAGCGGAGAGAAAGGCGGTTTCCGCTCCCGGAAGGTCCCCCCGGTCAAGCCGGAGATGCCCCTGGAGATAGAGGTAACGGATCCTGTCTGTCTCGGGGGAAGATTTTGTCAGGGAGGCGCGGGCCTCGTCGAGAATCTTGTCCGCCCTCCGGAGATTTCCCCTCTCCCGCCAGGAGTCGGCTGTTGCGAGACGGGCCCGAAAGGCCCAGGGGCTGTCCGGAAACCGGGAGAGCAGCTGGGAGAGAATTCCCCGTCCTTCCGCCCCGAAACGCTGGCGAATCAGGTACTGTCCTTCCCGAAAAAGGACCTCGCCCCTGTCCCAGCCGGAGGGCGGGGTCTCCTGGGCCTTCCTGAAATAGGCGAGGGGTTCCCGGAAGTCACCGGAGCCCTTCTCGATGGCTTCTCGGGCATGGAGCCTGGCCAGAAGAAGAAGAGCCGGGCCCCGATAGAGGGATCCTGGATGGGAGGAGAGGAGTTCCTTGATGGCTTTCCGGGCCATCCCGTCATGCTGGGACCTGAAATCCTTCAGTGCCACCGAAAGAAGGTAGCGGTCACTGCCAGGAGGAAGTTTTCCTCCCTGTTTCGGTTCCCTAGCCCCCAGCATCTCCGGGGAAGGACCGATAAAAAACAGGAGAAAGAAAAGCCCTCCCAGAAAGGCGGTTCGGCTCGGAAAGGCGAACTTCCTTGGCATTTCCATTACGGCCTCCTTGACTCTTCGATCCGGAAGAGAAAACCGGAACAGGCCTATCCTTTCCCGGACCCATTCCCTCAGGAAATACCGAACCTCCGGATTTTCTCGATCAGGGTCGTCCGGTTGAGTCCCAGGATTTCGGCCGCCCTGGACCGGTTTCCCCCGGCCCTCTCAAGAGCCTGACGCACAAGGGTCCGCTCAAGATCCCCCAGGAAGGCGGCAAGATTGAAATCCTTTCCGAGAAGTGCCTCCGCCATCGAAAGGCCCCCCTCGGTCGAAGTGGACGATATCGGATCCGGAGAGGAATCCGTGACCATCTCTTCAACCCTCTCCTCCTCCACAAGAGGTTCGGGAGCGATTTCCACGCCCCGGCGGATCTTTTCCGGGAGACTCTCCGGGCCGACCTTTTCGCCTCCCGAAAGGACAAGCAGACGCTCCATCACATTTTCAAGCTCCCGGACATTTCCTGGCCACCCGTATCTTGCCAGGACATTCATGGCAGCGGGGGTCAGGAAAACAGGCTCCCCCCTCCCCTCTTCCTCCCAGCGCCGGATGAAGAAATCCACGAGAAGGGGAATGTCTTCCGGGCGACTTCTGAGAGGGGGAATTTCAACCGGAATGACCGACAGGCGATAATACAGATCCTCCCGAAATCCCCCCGAACGGGTCATCTCCTCAAGGTTCCGGTGGGTTGCGGCCAGGACACGGACATTGGCCGTCCGCGGCTTCGCTCCACCGACCCTTTCGTAGATCTTCTCCTGAAGGACCCTCAGGAGCTTGACCTGGAGGGTCAGGGGCAATTCACCGATCTCGTCGAAGAATATCGTTCCTCCTTCGGCGATCTCGAATCGTCCTGAACGGCCATTCACAGCCCCGGTGAAAGCTCCCTTTTCATGACCGAAGAGCTCGCTTTCCATCAACCCTTCGGGAATTGCGCCGCAGTTCACTGGGACAAAGGGAAAGGATCTGCGCGGACTCCCATCGTGGAGAATACGGGCGATTCTTTCCTTTCCCGTCCCGCTCTCTCCGGTAATCAAGACCGTCGAATCACTTTTGGCCACGCGGGCCACAAGGCCAAGAAGTTCGGCCACAGGCTTTGACCGGCCAATGAAACGGTCTGAAAAGTCCGGGAGGGGGGAACCGTTTTTGGGCATGGGTTCTCCTCAGTGTCCCTTAGGCACCCCAGTCAAGCCTCTCGCAAGGGGTGCCACTCAATTCGCCGGAAATTATAACGGAATCCGGCCTTTTTCTCCATCTCCCGGGACCTTAGGCTCAAAGGCGGATCCGCGAAGTTCCTCGAGCCTGGACAGGAGCCTGGAGAGTGAGACCCGGGAGAGGGCCCCGTGGACCTTCCTCAAGCCCCGGACCAGGGTTTCCGCATTCGAATCCAGAGGGACGAAGCGGGGGGAGAAGGTCCCCGGCGCCAATGGAGTGGAGGCTGCATTGTGGGGGCAGACCTCCTGGCATCGATCACATCCGAAAAGCCAGGGATCTCCGGAGGATTTTCGCAGGCCCTTTCCGTCGTCATCCGGGCGTTCAATGGTCAGGTAGCTCAGGCATCGGCGGGCATCCAGAAGAAAGGCGGACTCAAAAGCGCCTGTGGGACAGGCTTCGAGACATCTCGAACATCCTCCGCAAGGATCCCTGGGAAAGGGGTGGGCCTTTCTTTCCGGCAAGGGCGTTTTCAGGAGCAATGACCCGATCGTGAACATTGATCCGAACTCCGGATGGATCAGAAGGGTGTTCTTTCCCATCCTTCCGAGACCGGCCATCTGGGCCAAGGATTTTTCGAGAAGGGCTCCATAGTCAGGCTTGATCAGTGGTTCATCCCCGGGAAGAAGATGGGAGGAGATACGGGAAAGGACACGGGTGAAGGCCTTTTCGAAACGTGTGTGATAGTCCTCTCCCACCGCATAGCGGGCGATTTCCACATGACCGGGGCCGGGAGAAGGGGAAAATGCCGTGGGGTCATAGGGAAGAATCCCCATGACGATGGAACGGTATCCGGGATACCCGTCGGAGAGGGAACGCCGTCTCGGAGCCGTTCGTTCGAGATAGCCAAGTTTTCCGTGAAGACCCCGGGAGAGCCAATCAATAAAATGGGCCCACTCAGGAACAGGCGGGGGATCCGCAAGGACCCCCCAATCGGGAAACTCGAGATCCATGGCGCGGGAGAGGCTGTCCATGAAAAGGGCGTCGGAACCATCCTGGGAGGCGAACCCGAAACCTGCGGGACGATCAGAAATCCGGAGCCTCCAGCTTGGGAAGGTTCTCCATCAGTCGCTCTAGGACAACCTCCAATTGCTTGTCGGTGAGGTCGAGGGAGCGAAGGGCATCGAACATGGTCGATTCAGGACAGGGAGATTCTTCAAGCCCGAAGCCGGCCAGGGTCGCCAGACCGTCTGCCAGGGCGATGATCGCTGTTTCGAGCTGGTAGGAGGGGGATTTGGAGGGATTGTTGTGCCATCCGATCGGAACGCGGATTGAAGAGGGAAAATGCCAGAAATAGGCGAGACGGAAGCCGACAAAGGCATGGCTGGCCCCAAAAAGGTCTTCCTCGAATCTCCAGTCAGGGATTTCCGGATCCTTGTGCCAAAGGTCAGGAATCCATGGCTCGAAGTCGAGATAATAGATGACCTTTCCGAAGTCATGAAGAAGGCCTGCCGTGGCAAGATCCTCCGGTTGTCCTACCGCAAGGTTCTCCCCTAGAATACGGGAGAGAATTGAAACGGCAAAGGAGTGTCTCCATAGTTTGACGGCACCTTCGCGATTGGACACAAGCTGAAGGACCGACATTGAAAGGATCAGCCCCCGGATTCCGTTCAGCCCAAGAAGAAGGATCGCCTCCCGGATCATTCCGATCTTTCCCGAGCGGGCATAGTAAGGGGAATTGGCGACTTTCAGGATCCGGGCCGCCATTGACTGGTCCTCTTCGATGATCCGCGCCAGTCGCGCCATCGAAACATCAGGGTCGTCAAGGTAGGAAAGGGCCGTCCGGACAATGACGGGAAGGGAAGGAAGATGATCGATACTGGAAATTCTCTCGAAAAGCTTGTCAGTCGAAGGCCTGCCCTTTGAGACAGGGTTCTGGGAAGAGGAGATATCCTGGTTCATGCGAGTTTCTCCGAAGTTTTCCCACAGAACAGCAGCCAGCGGTTGCCTCATCAGATAAGTCTGACCGCCCTAGGTCCCTCAGGACTCTTCCCTGCGGAGCCTTTGACGAACCGTCTCCCCGACAGCTTTTTCCAGCGCGGCATCAAACCGTTTGAGCATCTCTCCCGGAACTCCGGATTCTGGAGTCAGAAGCTGCATTCGCGCCCGGGCAGAACGGAGCCACTCCTCTCCCCATCGAGGCCAGAAATCGGGCGAAGCGGCTTCGGACGTGGTGACGAAGATTTCCAGAATACCAAGCTTCCTGAGTCGATCGATCAGGGAGCGGGTGACTTGCTCTCCGGCACGAACAACAAGTCTCCCGTGATTGTCGTGAACATCCACCGCCAACGGCTCGGAGGGCGGCAGGAGGTCATCTTTCAGCTCGATCCTGACAAATGGGTCCGACGATCCCATGGGGTTCAACCTCCATCAACAGGGACCTGTCGATTCTCTCCCTGCCCATCGAACGATACCATTCTTCGAAGAGACATGACAAGACATCGGGCTTTCTATCCTGAATCTGGAGGGATCCCTGGTAGAGAATTCCGCTTCGCCCGATGGCCAGGGCACCCCCCAAAACCTTGGATCCTCCCACCATCAGGTCTCCGCGAACAGGTTCACTGAAACAGAAGGATGAATTGACCCTTTTCGATTCCCCGCCTGGGGCGGTGAGGGGAGAGCACTGGGAGTGAGTCACGGTTGGATGGCCGCACCAGAGAAGAAATTCCCCGAAGGCGGCATGGAGTCTTTCATATAAGAGGGGCCAGTTCCGGGCTCCGGGAGGAAAAATGGCACGGGACAAGAACAGGGAGAAACAAAGATCCTGCCCATGGAGGACAGCTCCTCCGCCTGTCTGGCGTATGGCCACCGATTGCGGGGAGAGTCCCCAGTCGGGAGGGATTGTGCCCGACCAGGTGCGACCGACCGTTGCCCCGCCGGAAATACGGTAAACCCGGAGTATTCCTCGAAGCCCCGGCCTCACCAAGGGCCAGATTTCCCGGTCCCGGGCCATCTGGTCCACAGAGGAGCCTGCCCTGTCGACAAGCAGGATCCAGCGGTGAGACAAGGGGCCCAGGCCCATCTCAGCCACTTCTTTTCACCGGCTCTCAGGCGATGTGCAGGGAGGCAGGATCGGTCAGGACCGGGTCCCGTGCCGCGGCGACTTCGTCAGGCCTCGCAACCGGGGTCCGGCGGGGGGCCTCCTTGAGGCGGGCGGGATCTTTTTTTGCCAGATCGATGATTTTCCTGAAATCATCGGCAAACCGGTCAAGGGTCTCTTTTGATTCCGTCTCGGTAGGCTCGATCATCAGGGCCTCCGGAACGATGAGCGGAAAGGAGATCGTGGGGGCGTAATATCCGGCATCCAGAATCTCCTTGGCAAGGTCAGAGGCGTGCAGTCCTTCCTGAGACAACTCCTTGGCCGAAAGAACGAATTCATGGGCGCACAGTCCCTTCCCTGTCCTGGGAAGTGTGCCTGAGAGAAGAGCTCTCAGATAGTTGGCGTTGAGAAGGGCATAGAGAGCCACCTTCCGGAGACCTTCCCCCCCCAGCATCCTGACGTAGCCCAGTGCCCGGAGCAGGACGAGGGAGGACCCGATAAAGGAGCGGATCGGTCCGATGGAGGTTTCGGGAGAGACCAGGGAGTAGCGGTCTCCATCCTTTCTGATCCGGGGAGAGGGAAGATAGGGTGCCAGATGGGACTTGACCCCCACCGGACCCGATCCGGGTCCTCCACCGCCGTGGGGTGTGGCCAATGTCTTGTGGGTATTGATATGGACGATATCGAATCCGAGGTCCCCGGGTCGGAGTACGCCGATAAAGGCATTGAAATTGGCTCCATCCAGATAGAGAAGTGCTCCAGAGGCCTTGACCAGGGCCACCATTTTTGGCAGATCCTTCTCAAAGATCCCAAGGGTGCTTGGAACGGTCATCATCACAAGAGCCGTCCTGGGTGAGAGAGCCTCCTCAAGGCGGGCCAGATCCACCCCCCCTTCACTGCCCGACGGAAGGACGTGAACGGTAAATCCGCCCATGGCAGCACTGGCGGGATTCGTTCCGTGAGCAGAATCCGGAATCAGGATTTCGGTCCTGTTTTTATCCCCCCTCGATTCGAAATACCTCCTTGTCACCAGAATCCCGGTCAACTCTCCATGAGCTCCGGCCGCGGGGGCAAGTGTCACGGCCTCCATTCCGAGAAGCTGACACATTGTCTCCTCACAGGTGTGCAGGGCCTCCAGAAGGCCCTGCATCCCATCAGGATCGATTCTCGGATGGAGGTCGCGAAAACCGGGGATCTCCGGAATCCGGTCCATGACCTTGGGGTTGTATTTCATGGTGCAAGACCCCAGAGGATAGAAATGCGTATCCACCCCGCGGTTCAAATGAGAGAGCCTGGTAAAATGACGGACGACATCGAGCTCGGAGAGTTCCGGAAGGGAGAGAGGAATCTCCCTTCCCGCTCCCTTGGGAATCTGGCTTGTCACACTTTCAGGAGCGACCCCGGGGGATTCAACTCCCCGGGCTCCCGGACGATTTTTCTGCCAGAGGGTCGGCTCCATGGAGGGTCTCACGAAAGAGGATTCGCCAGTTCTAGACAATTCAGGCTGCATTGTTTTTTTGTCCTCGCATCATAAGGATCATCAAAACCCAAGGAATTCCCGAACAAGACCGACCGTTTGCGCAATTTCTGTTTCCGTCCTGATTTCGGTGGCACACCAGAGCATGCAACGCGACCAGGAGGGACCCATAAGTTCGCCCAGGGGCAGGCCACCGAGAACTCCCTTCGATAAAAGATGTCGGCTCAGAGAGTCGGCCGCCACTGGAAGTTCCACGACAAATTCATGAAAGAAGTCGGTTTCCGGGTTCACAAGAGAAACACCCGGGAGAGTCAGGAGGCCCCTGCAAAGAGCATGGGCATTGGACCATGATCCGGAAGCGGCCCGACGAAGGCCGCTGGGTCCTAACAGAGCGAGATAGACGAGGGATTGCAAGGCCAGCAAGGTCTCATTGCTGCATATGTTCGAATTGGCCTTTTCCCGCCGGATATGTTGCTCACGGGCCTGAAGCGTCAGGACAAAGCACGGCCGTCCATCACGGTCCTTGGTCAATCCGGCCAGGCGGCCGGGAATACGCCGGACAAATTTTTTGCGGGCCGTGAGGAGCCCCAGGTAAGGTCCGCCCGAAGAGAGCGGAAGACCCAATGGCTGCCCTTCTCCCGTGGCCAGATCCGCTCCCCACTCTCCGGGAGTTCGCAAGAGGGCCAGGGTATGCGGATTGGCGTGGATGATGAAGAGGGCTCCGGCCCCATGAAGAAGGTCGGCAACCCCATCAAAGCGGTCGACCGTTCCCAGAAATGTCGGGGTGGCTCCGACAAAGCAGGCGACATCCGGACCAAGGTTTTCGGCAATGGAAGCGGGAAGCGTGCGTCCTGACTCGAGCGGGACTGTCCTCACCCGCACCGACATTCCCTCAAGATAGGTTGAAACGACGGCCCGGCATCCCGGATCGATTCCTTCAGAGAGGAGAACCACCGTGCGCTCTGTTTCCCGGATGGCCACAAGAACGGCCTCGGCCAGGGCCGTCGCTCCATCGTAAAGGGAGGCGTTGGCAAGATCCATTCCGTAGAGTCTGGCGATGGCGGTCTGAAATTCAAAAATAGCCTGAAGAAGACCTTGGGAGGCCTCGGCCTGATAGGGGGTGTAGGAGGTCAGGAACTCGCCTCTTCCGATCAGCGAGGAAACGGCCGCGGGGATGAAGTGGTCGTAAGACCCTGCTCCCCGAAAGACAACCGCCCGACCGGCGTGAAGGTTCCGTTTTGCCCGGGACGAAAACCATTCCAGAAGGGTGCGTTCGTCACACCCCTCACCCAGCCGGGAAAAATCCGGCAAACCGGAAGCTGGCATCGACTGGGCATAGACGGACAACATGTCGTCGAGACTTTCCAAGCCAAGAAGGTCAAGCATTTCTCGAGTCTCTGCAGCGGTATGGGGAATAAAATCGGCCATCGCCTCAGTGCCCCCCCCCGGTCCCGGAAACCAGAAGGGCCTGGTAACCTTTCTCGTCAAGGAGGGAGTTCCATTGCGCCGGATCATCCACGCGAAGTTCAAAGATCCAGCCGGCCCCATATGGATCTGAGTTGACCAGGGCAGGATTGGACTCGATGGCGCTGTTGACCGCCACGACCTCTCCTCCCATCGGAGCATAGATTGAAAAGGCCGCCTTCACTGATTCGATGATCGCCGCCTCGGCCCCTTGGGGGACCTTCTTGCCGATCTTCGGAAGCTCCACGAAGACCACATCAGTAATTTCCTTCTGTGCAAAATCCGTAATGCCGATGCGCATCAGGGAAGGATCCCCCAAGGACTGGATCCACTCATGGGTCGGGGTATAACGCCGCTCTGAACTCACTTTCTCACTCCTTGATTGCTGATTCGTTGAACTAAATTCCACCCCACCGATGCCGCCCTATTTTTTGGTCAGCCCTCCGGGCACAAAGGGTCGGGAGCTGAAGCGTGCCCGGTGGATCTTTCCGTGGATCTCGATTCCGGCTTCCTTGCCTTTCAAAAAATCCTTGAAAAACGAAGGATCAGTATAGGCCAGTCCAAAGCCTCCACCAACACGCGGTGAATGGCCTCCGGAGGTCACCTCCCCTACCTGGCGACCTGTCGAGGGATCGATGACGGGACAGTGGGTCCGGGGGATTCCCCTCTCTGTCAGGACAAAGCCCGTCAGACGTTCCCTTTCCGGATCTTCCATTTTTTCAAGCATTTGTTCTTTTCCGAGAAATGAAGCCTTCCGGAGGTTGACTGCAAAGTCCAGGCCGGCATCGAAGGCCGTCTTTTCGGGAGTCAGCTCCTGACCATACAAGGGATAGCCCATTTCAAGCCGGAGAAGATCCCGGGCTCCCAGGCCCGCCTGCACGAGTCCAAGGTCCGGCCCTTTTTCTGACAAGGTCCTGTATATGGGCAGGATAGCCTCGGCAGGGCCGAAGAATTCCCATCCGTCCTCGCCAGTGTATCCTGTCCGGCTGACCCAGATCCGTTCCGACGAATCGATGGAAAAGCGGACCTCCCTTCGGCCCATTGTCTCGAACCCCCGGGAAAGGAGCGATACGATTCTTTGGGATGCCGGTCCCTGGAGGGCAAGAGCTATCTGGCCGATGGAAAGATCGAGCAGGGCGAGGGAAGGAGGGAGATGGGACCGGATCCAGGCAAAGTCCTCCTCCCTGTTTCCCGCATTCACGATAATATGGACATCCTCTTCTCCGGAAGAGGCCAGGATCAGGTCGTCTACCGTTCCTCCCGAATCATTGGGCAATAGTCCGTAAAGGCTTTTCCCAAGGGGAACTGCCTCAAGGTCGGAGGTAATAAGACGGTTGATGGCCTGTCGTGCACCGGGCCCTTTCACAAGGAAGTGTCCCATGTGCGAAATGTCGAACAGCCCTGCCGCTTCCCGGACCGCCTTCGCCTCTTCCAGAATGGAAGAAAAGGAAAGGGGAAGAAGGTAACCGTGGAAATCGGTCATACGGGCCAGGCGCTTGATGTGGTAAGGAACAAGGGGAAGGGCCACTGAAGGAATCCTCGGATCGGGGGTGATGACCTGAAATCAGAGAAGCTGGCGGGATATCTCCCGGAAGACTTTCTGGTCAATATCAATATGAGCTTTTGTTTCCAATTGATTTTGCAGTGCCTCGACGGTCTCGTTTTGAAGCCGGACCCGTTCTGCGTTGGCATCCGTGGTTGGAGTTCCCTGCGGTTGGGGAGGGGGGTTTCCGATCGTCTGGGCAGCACGCACAAAAAGCTGAGCCCTCTGGACAAGGACATCCATTCGGACGGATTCCTCAAAACTCTCTGCCGTTTGATGGGTCTCCTTGAGAAAGGCTACATAGGCATTCTTCGAAAAGACCGGCGGTGTTCCCTCCTGAAAAAAAGGAATGCGGGCAATTTCCTGAACAACGGTCTGGTCGGAGACCTGGATCCCCAGGTTCCGGCCTTCATCGATCCAGAGCTGCCGATATATCATATTCCGGAGGACCAGACCGGGAAAGTTGAGATCTTTTAATATCTTGGCTCCCAAGTCTCCGCGAAGGAGGCGTTTGTAGTTGTCCTTCATGATCAGATAATCCCGAGAATAGTCATCCACCTTTATCGGGACACCGTTCACCTTCGCTATGACATCAGACTTCGCTGACCGGCTGGCAGAAAATCCCCACCATCCCATTGACAGGACAAAGATCCCCCCGATCAGAACCATCAGTGCCCCGATAACCTTTGGACGCTCGACGGCCTCTTTCCGGATCCATTCAAGCATGAAACCCCACCCTTCACACGTTGCGGCGCCCACCTTCTGGAAAATCACCGCGCATCTTTTGACATTTTGCTCTCATTTATCCGGAGTATTTTAAACGTTTCCAAAATGGATCTCAAATCAAAAAAAATGCACTCCTATTTTTTTGTCAAAATCATTTTTTCTTTTGGAGCACTCATGAAGACTATCATTCATATGAGAAATTCATTTGAAAAAGATTCGGGAAAAGGAGGAGGAGGTCCAAGAAATTTATAGAGGCGGATTTTCCTAGGCCACCGGAATACCGCCTCTCGCTGAATCACAAGGACTTAACGGACAGGAGTCCCTTCCGGGGACAGGGGCTTGTAGCGTGCCGGATCCATGGACCGGGCCGCCGCCTCCGTCATGACTTTGGCAGCAAGGTTATAGGCTTCGCTCCAGGTTGCAGAGACCTCCGGGGTCCAGGCAGATCCCAGAAAATGCTCGAGGGTTTTCATAAGACTGACTCCCACGGCATCATACTGTTCGGGACGCGTATCGTACTTGATGTGCCCTTCGCCCAATCGTTCAAGATAGGGGACCAGTGCCGCGGGATTGTCGATGTTTGTGGAGATGTAGACCAGGGAATTGAAGAGTCTTTCCTTCTGGGTTGTCATCGTCTCTGGAAACATTTTACGAACTTCCGGAAAATGGGAGAACATGTAATCGTAAAAATAGGATGTGACCTGCGTTCCCAAACCTTTGATTGCTGCCCCATGGGCCTTGATTAGCTCTGTGTTGATCGCCATGCGCCTCGGCTCCTTTTTTGTCGGAAAGTGTCCATTGTATTACGACAAGCCGGGCTTTTCTCTCCAGCCCTCAGACTTGCCAACATCACAAAAGTACCAGACACCTTTCCGCATGAATATGATCCAGATCATAGGCCAGAGCCACATGCCAATCAATCAAAAAAAACTGATCCCGAGACCTGCCGTTACGAATTCCCAAGGGGTTGCCATCGTACCGACTCCGTCTTCACGGAACCGGACATCCAGGAAAAACTGCCTCCGATTCGACAGTAATGTGTTGAGCTGGAGTCCGGCATCGAAATAGGTGTTGTCCACCCCGTTGTTCAGGGCCTGCCCAAAATCCCCCACGAGGTCAAGAGACCCCATGGATCCGGATAATAGGTTCACCATCAGGCCAGAATAGAAAGGCAAAATACTTTGGGGAAGGGGACCGGTCGATTTTGAATTGTTGAAATAGTCCGCCCCGAGGCGCACTCCAAATCCGGGGGATATCCAGTACTGAATCGACACGCCTCCTCCATAAAGCATGGTTCCCGTGGCACCGGGAGTATTGAGATCATCCATCCCTTCCACTTCCGCGGAGAAACCCAGCTGGTTGCTTCCTCCCGGACTGGCCCATGCCTTGGCCCCATTTCCGAAAATAAGGCAGGATAACATAAGAACCGACATTACGAGCCCGAATGATTTTGTTTTGAAGAATGGCTTCATCATGACTTCCGCTCCCCTGGTCAACGCCCGACAGCGACCATTTTGTCATTTGGATTCCTTTTCCGTTCCATAAGAAACAATGTCTTTATCGGACAAGGAGCCGGGTTACAATAGGGGCGCAGAAGAAATTCAAACGGAGGCATTTTCACCCACTGATCCAAGGAGACATCAATGGCGGGATCCCTCAGGCAGTTCAGCTTCGGGAAAGTGGCAATGGCGGGCCTGTTGATCGTCGGAGCCCTTCTCTCAGCCGTTTCGAATGGATTCACCGGGTCTTTCTCCCAGGAGAGCGATTATTCGAATCACGCTCCCTGGAACAGAACCAAACCCGTCGGCGTTCCATTCACGGTCTATGGTGTTGACAATGTTCCCGACCTCCACGGGGATCCCATTCATGCTGACCTTGTCCTTTTTGTGGGGGGGAACCAGTTCATGGTCATGCCCAGACTCCTTTCGGCCTTCAAGAGGAAACATCCCTCCATCCGGCATGTCTTTTACGAAACCCTTCCCCCGGGAATTCTTGCCCGCCAGATTGTGTCTGGCGGATTGACCGTGGGCAATCTCCATCTTCGGATCTCCCCCGACATTTACGAGAGCGGCAAGAAACGGATGGATTCGATGGTCCATAAAGGCCTTGTATTGGCAAAGACTGTGACTCCCTATGCCCAGAACAAACTTGGCATCATGGTCCGGGCCGGAAATGCCAAAAACATTCACTCTCTCACGGATCTCGCACGGCCCGACGTTCGGCTTTCCCTGCCGAACCCGAAATGGGAGGGGATCGGGAATCAGATCAGACTTTCTCTCCAGAAAGCCGGAGGAAAGAAACTGGTAAGGGATATTTTTGAAACAAAAAGAAAGGCAGGGACAACCTTTTTGACGCATATCCATCATCGGGAAACCGCCGTGCGAATCCTTGACGGCAAATCTGACGCAGGTATTACCTGGATTTCCGAAGTCCTGTTCCAGAAATCCCTGCACCATCCGATTACTCTTGTGCGAATTCCCGACAACCTCAATACAGAAGCCACCTATATGGCAGCCGAAGTGGCCCGGGCCCCTCATAATCTAGCGGCCAGGGAATGGCTCTCCTTCCTGAAATCTCCCGAGGCAGCCAATATTTACCGCCATTTCGGGTTCACGGCTCCAGCCAAATGATGGCCAGAAAGCGACCAGAATCCAACCATTTCTCAGGAGGATGCATGAGAGTTTCTGCTGACAATCCCATCGGAAGGCTTAGGTCTTTCCGGTCGTCCCTTACACTTCTTCCTTTATTGGCGGCTTTTCTACCCCCACTTTTGACCCCGGGAATGGCCTTTGCTGCCAATCCGGTCCTTCCTCCCTTTCCGCCCGGTCTTTTTTATCCGGTCGACAACGGAAAGGCTCCTACCATGCCCGGAGCCACACTGGTCCCGGTCAAGCCGGTTTTCGACCTGTCCGGCCTGCCCGGCTGGATCCAGGGGAAGAAAATCACAAACTCGATGAAAGTTAGCATCCCCAAGTATGAAATGCTGGTGATCCGTGGATCCGTCATCAGGCAAAACACCGTCGTCATTCCCCCGGGGGGGCTTTATTTCGATGCCTCTCCGGCCAGGGGGGAATTGCCTATGACAGGGGCTAGTGACTACTTTCTCGGAAAAAGATACTACTTTGTCGATTATGATGCCCGGATTCATGTCGTGAAGAATGCGCTCGTCCGTTCGGCCCAGATGACAATCGTTGGAAACCATCTCTATACGATGCTGCTTCCCCCAGTGCCCAAGGTCGTCCCGGACCCGGTTGTGAACTGGCGGACTTTCGATGGAGTCTCCATTCGTCCGTGGGCCTTCTCGGAACGGTGGGAAAAACCGGCGACTGGCCGCCCTGATCAAAAACCGATGACTTACCTCCAGGGGGTCATCGGACACGCGGACAAAAACGGGGTAAAATTCATTTCCCTGACCGGAACATCGATCCACAGCGAATGGTGGGCAAGGAGACTTCTATTCGAAGGAAACGCAAAGGCGGGGGAAAGATTCGGTACGGGAGATGACGCAGTGGTCATTACCCGGATCGACCAGAACCAGTCTCGGGTGACACTTTCCTTTCTCCACAAGGGTCGCAGGATAGCCTCCCGGACACTTGTGGCCAGGAACAGTCCGACCCTCCCCGAGAATCCGGTTCTTAGAAGGAAAATGACCGCAATCCATGACTCGATGGCCGTGGTTCTCTGGCCGCATGATGCGGTTCGAAAAGGAACGGTTCGCCTCTGGGTCTATGGAGGCGTGGAACAATGGAAGACAAACCGGCAGAATTTTGGCCTTACGAATATGGCCTACTTTCCCATCGCCTGTCCCATCGCGCATCATATCGGAGGGATGATATACAATACCCGTCCTCTGGTCCTTTCTCCCGGAACAACAACCCTTCTATTCGGAGGCTATGCCCGGATCAAGGTTGTTTCCATAAAGGGATCCGAAGTAAAATTTATGATAGCAACAAAACAAGGAAAAACCCCGGTCTTTTCAAAAACGGGCAACATCGACGCCGTCATCGGAGCCGGACGGGCAGCCCATGGAATTCTTTCCACGCTCGACACAACCGATCTCGCTCTGGATAAGGATCTGTCCGTAGCAAATTAGAAGGAATTGCGGCAGGGAGACGGACCCTTCCTGCCGCCTCCCCATTGGAGGTTAACTCATGTTTGGACTCTTTTCAGGAAACAAGGATCTGCAGCTTCACCCCTCCGAACTCAAGGACCGCATCGAGAATGGTGACGACCTTGTCATCCTTGATGTCAGAGAAAACTGGGAGCACTCGCGTGTCAGGATTCCCAACGCCATTCATATCCCCCTGGCCCAGCTTCCACAGAAACTCGCCCAGATAGACAAAGAGAAGGATGTGGTCGTTTACTGCCATCATGGGGTTAGAAGCCTTCAGGCCTGTCATTTCCTGAGGAAAAACGGATTCGAAAAGGTCAAGAACCTCCATGGAGGGATCGACGCCTACGCCCTTCACGCCGACAGATCCCTTCCCCGATACTGATAATTTCCTTTCTCATGGGTGATATTTTCTAACGTGTATAAGACCCTTCCTGAAAAGAGATCCTGAAATCCGCATCTGCCGAGTTTCCTGATTGGCCCCAAAAACAGAAAGGGGATCACCAGCGGGTGATCCCCTTCTACATTCTGTGAACCCGATCTATACCTTGGGAAATAATCAGTGATCGGTCAAGCTCGTCCCCGACGTCCGGGGATCCCCGGGAATGCCCAGAAATTTCGGAGGAGCCGACAATCCCGCCATTGTCGGCAGCCGGGTCAGGACATATTCGTTCGGAACGTGTGAGAGGTTCTCTTCCCGAACCCGCATGCGGCCGTTCTCCGGGGGAATAATGACATCGTATTCGTTGGCTTTCCAGTAGCCCCGGGTCCGGCTCTCCACAAGTCCGATCTGATTGGTGATTGTCACCAGAACGGTTTCCCCGATTTCATAGGCAAAGGCGATTGGGCGATGCTCCATAGGTTTGTCCTCCTGGCTCTTCCAGTAGCAGGTTCAATTTATGGGTTCGAACGGGCCATCCGATAGACGGCAATCCGGTAATGATCCAGTTCTCCAGGAGATTCCGTCCCAGAAGACAGAAGGGTAAAGCTCTTTCCCAAAAGGGAGGGAAGATCCCCTATCCGGAAGAAGACATCATGGTGTCCCCGGTGTGTCACATAATCCCGGCTTCGTTCCTCCCCGGGAAAATGCCGGAAATGTTCTGAAAAGAGGCCGAGACCGGCCAGACCCCCCGGCTTTAGAAGCCGGGATATCCAACGGGGATAATATTTTCTTTCAGGGCTCCGGAGATGGTGGTAAACTCCGAAATCGAAAACCACATCGAAGATCCCTGGACAAAATGGCATCCGAAAGAGATCTCCCTGGACAAAATGGGCCTGGCGACTTTTTTCCGGGACTGCCCTTTTTCGGGCCACCAGGAGGGGGTCAAAAACAAGATCCATGGCCACAACCCTCCAGCCCCTTTCCAAAAATGGAGAAAGATTCCGGCCTTCGCCTGAACCAATTTCCAGAACGGTGCCGGGAGCAGTTCCGGAAGAGGCCTCAAGGATGAGCTGAACAAGCCCCGAAGCCCCCTCCCGGGGCCACCCGATTTTTCCGGTTTTATAGGCCTCTGCAAAAAACTGTTTCTGGCGATCATACACCGTCCGGTCGGTTTCCATCAATGGGTTCCTCGTGCTAGATTAAAAATGGTTCCTTTGCCATTGAATCAAGGGAGCCGGGAGCCGTATCTTTATATAGGGGACAGCCGTCACCGATGGACCTTTTGATCAGACCCTCGCTTTTCAGCACTGATAGGGCCCTTCTGGAAATCGAAAAGCTCCTGGACGGATCCGGTCTTTCATTTGCGCTATTCCTGTCCAGGGATCATATCATCCTTGCCAACTCCGATTTCGTAAAACGCTGGAACCTTGTCAGGGCAAGATTCCCTCGATATTCCTTATCGGACTATGCCAACCAGAACGCCCTCTCGCTTTCCGGGGAAACCAGAGGACAGTTCTGGAACTGGATTTCGGAGCCATCCTCGCGACCAACCCAGATCGAACTTCCCGATCCGGACTCCGGACTACGAAGGTTCATCATCAGAGTTCCCACGGAAAAGGATACCGCTGAAGATCCTCTCTTCCTGGAAAAGATCGCCGGAAATCTCCAGGAAAGTGAGCGGGAGAGATTGATCCTCCTGGGCCGACGCTTGCGAAATCCCTCCCGAACGATCATCCGTACTGTCAGTGACGAACTTCTTCTCGAACACTTTTTCAGGGATGAACTTTCCGGTGAACCTGAATACGAGATGGCTCAGGTCTTCCTTGCCAAGGAGGCCGTCTGGTCACCTTCCTCCGGATTCTGGCGGATTCGCACCAGTCCCGGAGGGCCGAAAAAACGGATATCGGAGGCACTTTCCGTGGAAGAATCCGGATCGATTTTACCTTTTCGGCGCATTCGCTTTTCCAAAAATACGGGCGGGGGATACTGGGCCGACTTTCCCCTCCTCTTCAACCAGGCATTCTTCGGAAAGGTGCGTCTCTTTCGTCCAGAGTCAAGAAAAAGGGAACTTCCCGGACTCAGCTCTTTTCAGCCAAAAGCCCAAAGTCTTTCGCGAAGGCTTTTTGAAATTCGAAAAAATCTCGGGTATCTGAATTCTGCGGCTAGAGAGCCTGAATCGGGCTTTCTCGACCGCCGGGAAGCCCTTCTTCTCATCGAAGCTCTGATAGAGGAACAACGGATTACGGGATTGGGATTCGGACTGGTCGGGATCAGGGTCAATATTCCGAACCACAAGTCCCTCATGATCAAGGTCAGGAGCATCCTTCGATTCTACGACGAAATTGCCCACATGACTCCGCGGGAATATCTGTTGATCCTTCCGGCCATGAACCCTGACAGTGCGGCAAGTGTCATCGAACGGGTCCGTGACATTCTCCTGGGGATGAACCGGGACCAGGCCCCCCAAGTGACTTTTGGCTGGCTTTCCTATCCGGAAACCGGAAAAGGTCCCATGAATCTTGTCCGGAGTGTTTTTACCCGGGAAGAATCCCAGCCTTTGCAAAACAACCGTTCCACTGAATGACCTGCCGGAGGACAAATGTCTGACCCTTTCGATCCGGAAGATCCCAACCGGAAACATGATGATATCGGAGTCCCGTTGTTGTGGATAATGCTGCCGGTCGTCATCGTCTTTCTCGGAATCATCGGCATGACTCTCTACCACCTTAGAAACATGGACTTTTTGCGACAATGATCCAGAATCAGGAGTCGGAGGAAGTCACCCGATATTGTTTTTGAGCCTCTCCAGAAAGTCCCTCGAGAAATTTCCTGTCATCACCTCCTCAACCGGACCCTCCATGCGCAGGTCTCCCTTTTCTCCAACCTCGATAAGAAGCGTCCCACCCGGCATCCGAACCGTTACGGGACTTTTGACCTTTCCGAGAAAGACCGCACAGGAAGCTGCCGCACAGGAACTGCTGCCAGAGGCCTGCGTATAACCGGCACCCCGCTCCCAGATCCTGATCTCAATCTCGTTTGGTCCGGCAACACGAACCATTTGAGTATTGATTCTTCTCGGAAACAGTGGGTGATGCTCGATCAATGTCCCGAACTCACGGATGAAGGGTTCGTCGATTTTTTCAACAAAAAAGACAAAGTGGGGATTGCCGACAGAGACCGCCGATCCCGTGACACTGGCCTTCCCATCAAGAGATATTGCCTCCTCAATCAGGGGGGTATTCCTTTCCTTGATCCCGACCACGGCCGGATCAAAGGTGTAGGATCCCATCTCGACCAGAACGGATGTCACCCGGCCCGACGGGTCTGTGCGGACGGTGGAACGGACACGCCCTCCCGCCGTGTCGATCAGAAACTCCTTTTCTTTTGCAAATCCATACTCATAGAGAAATTTGGAGAATATTCGAAGTCCATTTCCGCTCTTTTCGGCTTCCGAGCCGTCAGGATTGAATATTCTGAGGCCGAACGGAGGAGAATCCTTTTCGAGCAAAAGGATACCATCCGATCCGACCCCGTAGTTCCTGTCGCAGAGAAGTCGGATATTGCGCACTGTCAATGACGGCGTTCTTTCATCCTTGACCATGACGATGTAATCATTGCCTAATCCGTGGCTCTTTACGAAATCGCAATTCATCAATCCGTCCTTTTTACTTGAGAGTCTTCTCCGCCCCGGAAGCAACTCCCCCGGGGGTTTCCCTTAAGATCTGCCAATCCTTGCGTGCCTGCCTGTTTTGAGGATCGGTGGTCAAAGCCTTTTCCAGGTCTTTTTGGGTTTGAGAATAATGATGGTGTCTGTATTCCCTTTCGGCACGGGCCACGAGATCCCGAACCTGGTCTTGCACCTGATCGCGGACACGGATGGCAAGCTCGTCGTTCCTACGATAGGAAAGGGCCTTCCTGGCATGATCGAGAGCCAAAGCATAGCGACCGGACATGTATTCGCTTTCGGAAAGTTTTCCGTAGGCCCATCCAATCGTCGGATCGATTGATGTTTCCTTTGGATCATGGGCTTTCAGTTCGAGCAACTTCTGCAGAAGTTCGCCCCAGTCCTGACTGGCCTTTCCAGAGACAATAACACGAGCTTTGGTCTTTTCCACTTCGGAACGAAGAACCGGATCGTCAGGTGTGAAAATCCGGGCGGTTTCAAGGGCAGCGAGAGCTCCCCGCAGACGACCGGCCTTGCGACGCTCTCTGGCGACTCCCATGTAATAGGAAGCCCCCATAAGGCGAATACTCTTTTTATCCCTCCGGAGAAGGCGCTGGTTATCGGTGGAAAGCGTCTGGTCCTTTTCCCATTGATCGACCCAGGCCAAAGCTTTCAGGAAGTGATTGTCCCGGAGGAGGGCCGTCAATTGCGGGTAGTCTTTTCGAAATCTGATGTCGGAGGATGAAAGGTTCCCATGACGGTCAAAGAAGGTATTGAAAAAGGGGCCAGATGAACATCCCGAAAAAACAGCCAGGAGACATCCCACACACATGAGCAGAATCCCTCTGTGGACACTCTTCCCCATCACGCCTCCTTGAATTCGTTTCGTCTATATCGTCTATTGCCAGGCAAAGCCGAGTTTACCGACAAAATCGCGTTCCGACATCCGGCGGTAGGCATTCTGGAGAGGGGCGATCGAAGTGAGGGGACCCACTTCGCTCACAATAGGACGAATATCGCCATGAGACACCCAATTCAGCATGGCAAGAATGTCTGAGCGATGAGCGAGATAGACTCCATGAAGGGAAAGCTGTCGACCGAAAAGTTCACGGGTCGGAAATTGGGTCGGAGCGCCGGTTGTTTCGCCGACAACGACCGCCCGGCCCCCCTTGCGAAGAAGGGGGAGGATTCGGGGAATGGTTGCGCCTCCAACAGTATCCAGGACTCCGTCAAAAGGCTTTCCAGAAAGTCTCATCACAGTTTCAGGCCAATCCTGCGCCTCATGGGAAATCAGGGGAATATCCATGGATCGGGCAAGAACCGTCTTTTTTTTCTCCGGTCCATAAGTCCCGTAAACCTCGAGCTTGAGAACAAGCCCCAGAAGACAGGCCAAATGACCGACTCCACCACTCGCCCCGACAACAAGCCATCGCTCTCCGGCCTGGGCGCATCCCCTGACGACCAGTCCCTGGTGGGCTGTTGCCCCGGCTAATGTGACCGCCGATGCCAAAAGGGGAGAGACGGAGGGAGGAACAGGCAAAAGACGGGTTGCCGGGAGAGAGACATATTCAGAAAAAACCCCGGGAAGATGGCCTCCAAGGACGCGATAGGATGGACAGAGGGATTCGGAACCGCTCCGGCAAAGTTCGCAGACCAGGCAACCCTGACCCGGGGAGATGGCGACAGAATCCCCCACTTTCAGGGAAAAATCGGGACCGACACCTTCACCGATGGAATCCACCACACCCACTCCTTCGGAGCCCATCACATGGGGCAGCGTGACAGAATAGGCGGGAGAGCCGGAAAGGACCCATAGATCGATATGATTGAGAGTGTGGCCCCTCATCCTGACCCTGACCTCTCCTTGAGAAGGAACGGGAACGACCTGTTCGTCCAGGATGAGCGAATCGATGTTTTTCCCTTTTGAAAGAAGGACAGTCCTCACACCATGGCTCCCATCTTCAGTCTGTTTTTCTTACTATCCCTGCCTGCCACCCCATGAGTTCGAGACAAAATGTCCCGAACCGGTGTCCTGCCCCTGGAAATCGGAAGAAACCTCACCCTCCCCGTTTCGCCGATGACCAAGATGGGGACCGGTCAAAAGAGAGGTCCGGAAAGATAGAGGGGAAAGGCGATGTGAAATTCCGGATCCGACCTTTTATTCAAAGGTCTTCGACAAATGGGATCTAAAATTCCCTCTGGACAGACGAAGGGAATACTCCCGGATTCCAGAGAACTCGTCCAGGACGGCGAAAGGCCCGGGACTTACCCGTCGTAATCGTCAAAACCTCAACCTTAGTCGCTGAAAACTAAAGGTGAAAATTTGCCTGAAGGGAATCCGACTATCTTTTGAGGGTATGATGCAGACGACGGAAAAGGTTGACTTTGAAAAGAAAAGAGCCTGAACCCCTCCCCCTCCGAGGCCTGACTACCCAGGATGAGGACTGCCGGATTTACCTCCGGATCTTTTCGGCGCGTTCTTCTTCTTCGAGCAATGTCTTGCAGGATATGCAGAAAGTCGTCACCGGACGCGCGAGCATCCGCTTCTCCTCGATCTCTTCCCCGCACCGTTCGCAGATCCCGAAGGATCCCGTTTCAATTCTTTCCAAGGCTTCATCGATCTTTCGAAGAAGCTTTTTTTCCCGTTCCTTGAGGCGATAGGAAAAGCCTTGGGACTCTTCGATGGAGGCCAGATCTGACGGATCCGGGAAAAGCTGGACTCCTTTTTCCACTGTTGACTGAAGGACCTTCTCAGCCCCGGCAATAATTTCTCTCCTCTGCTGCTGAAGAATTTCCCGCGCTTTTTCGAGGTTTTCCATAAGATCCTTTCAACAATGACAACCGACCCGGCCTTTCAAAGAAAGGCACCGGAGAAATATTCAGGGAGACTTGGCCGATTCCCCGAAAAATAACCTTCCAGAGATTTTAGCAGACTCGCAAGCCAGTTTGCATCCGTCCCTTTTTTGAAGTCATTCCAAAGGATTCTGGAACATTTGCCCGGTCCTCCTCTTTTACGATCCGCCCCCTCAACCCCTGCCGTATTCCGGCCCGAAAGTTATCATCGGACAGCCCAGAAATCCCTGACAGCTTGAATTTTCCCTATTATTCTGGTAGATTTGAGCCACTCGGAAAAACAATTCACATGGAGAGATGGCCGAGAGGCTGAAGGCGGTTGACTCGAAATCAACTCTGGGGGGAACCCCAGCGGGGGTTCAAATCCCTCTCTCTCCGCCAATCCCCTTTCTAGGGCCCGCAGTTACTCACAGCCCCGGAGCCGACATTGTCCAGCAAACAGGACGCCCTGTACAGGCTACTATCCAGCCAAATCGCGGACTCCACCAATTCGGCCTTTCTGCTGATCGGCACAGACTACCGGATACAATGGATCTCGGAATCAGCCAGAAAACTCCTCTTCAGGGGAGATGAGAACATTGAAGGAATTGCCTGTGCCCAGGGCCTCCGGGGAAAGGTCTGCTCAGCCGAATGTGTTGCGGTTTCTGGCAACCTTCCCGGAGACACCACTCCCTTCGGTTTATCCTGCCTGAAGGAGACCTTCGGTGACTTCAGCATCAGGAACTGTCTCCTGGAATCGGAGGAAAAGACGGTCGGGCTTTTGAAACAGGTGATGCCCTCCGATTCTTCCCCCAGCGTTGTCAATCCGGCCCCTATCGAATCCAGGGGCTCCTGGCATGCCGCCCTCGCCCCCACTCTTTCACGGATTGCGGATACAACCATCCCCATTTTGCTCGTCGGAGAAACGGGAACAGGCAAAGAAGTCCTGGCACAGAGGATTCACGAAATGAGCCCACGCCGCAACAATCCCTTCATAGTGCTCGATCTTTCTGTCATTCCGGAGACCCTTGTCGATGATGCCCTTTTTGGTCATACGCGAGGGGCCTTCACCGGCGCCACCTCCGACTATACGGGCAAACTTCTCCAGGCGGACGGCGGAACGCTTCTCCTAGACGAGCTTGAAAACATCCCTCTTTCCGTTCAGGCCAAACTTCTCAGATTTCTCGAAACCGGCATCGTCGAAAGGATCGGACAAACCAAAAAGCACACAATCGATGTCCGGATTATTGCCGCCACCAATGTCAGCCCTGAAGAACTTCTCTCATCGGGACGGCTCAGGGAAGATCTTTTCTACCGTCTCAGGGGCATGACCATCCTTCTTCCTCCCCTCAGGGAGCGCCAGGAGGAGATTCCTCTTCTGATCCAAACATTTCGGGGAAACTGGTCGGCCCGTCACGGACGAAAGGCCCCTACCTTTTCGCCGGCCCTCATCGAGCGATTTGGCAGCTATCCCTTTCCGGGAAACATTCGGGAACTTAAACATCTCGTTGACCTTTGCCTGAGCCTCTCTCTCGACCAGACATTGACCCCAGACAATCTGCCGGAGCCCGTTAGGGAGATCCTGTTCAAAAACGGCCAGAAAGGACTTTCCCTGAACGAATCCGCAACTCCGGGAACCTCTAAGAATGTCGAGGAGGCCATCGCGGCCGTGGAAAAGGACATGATCCAGAGAGTTCTCGCCCAGCATCGCGGCCGGGTTTCCGATGCGGCAAACTCCCTCTCCATGAGCCGGATCACTCTTTGGAGAAAGATGAAGAAATATAATCTGGACCGTCGGAGAACGTTTCCCTCCTGAAACTCCTTTTTTTCCTTTTTCCTATTTTCTGTCTCCCGAAAGAAACATCCCGTCTTCAGCCCTTTTGACGACTTTTTCAAGACCTTTCATAAGATTTCATCGCCAAAAACTTTTTTTCTTCAAAACAGGGGCAGTCTTCTTGGCATGATTCTTGATCACCAAGAAAAAGCCTTGGAAATTTCTATTGAAATAATCCGAGGAAAGAGTCATTCATGATCAAAAAAGAGGAGAAATAAAATGAGCGGAGCAAAAAACCTCACCTTTGTGATTCTGGCTGCATTCCCCTTTCTTCTCATGGCCGTCTTTGAAAAAATCGATCATGCCCTGAAAGGCGGACTCGGCGGGTTCTGAGCTTTTCTGCTCAATTCCCTGGGGAAGGAGAAGGAAGGACTCCCGTTCCGGGTTCCTTCGGTTCTTCTTCCCTTTTTTTCTGAAAAAAATCCTGCAAAAGGCGTCCGGACTCTCCTTCGAGAAGTCCTGAAACCACCCTGATTTTATGGTAGAGCCTGGGGTCGTTGTGAAGGTCGTACAGGGATCCGAGCACGCCCCGCCGTGGTTCCCGGGCTCCAAAGACAAGCCGGGAAATCCGTGATTCGAGCATGGCCCCGAAACACATGAAGCAAGGTTCAAGGGTCACATAAAGGGTGGCTCCCGACAGACGGTAGTTTCCGATTCTGGATGTGGCCATCCTGATGGCCATCATCTCGGCATGGCTCGTCGGATCGTTCAGGATTCGTCCTCGGTTCCATCCTTCTCCTATGATTTCCTCACCAGCAAGCAGGACTGCTCCCACCGGAACATCTCCTTCCTCCATGGCCCTCCAGGCAAGTCTTAGCGCCCGGTTCATGTAAAAGGCATCCCTTTCGGTCATGGCACGGAGGGCCTGCGAAAAATCCGGTCAACGCGGGCCTGGTCGAGGGGCCGCAGAAGGAGGCTGTCCACATTCACGTGGGCTGGACGGGTCACCACCCAGGAGACCGCTTCCGCCACGTCCTCGGCCGACAGGGGGGTCATTCCCTCGTAAACCCTTTTTGCCTTTTCCGCATCGCCGTTAAAACGGACAAGAGAAAATTCGGTGTTGACGAGGCCCGGATCGATTTCCGTAATCCGGACCGGCTTGCCGAGCCATTCGAGGCGGAGGGTTTCCGTAATGGCGCGAACAGCGTGCTTGGCGGCCGTGTATCCCGCTCCCCCCGTATAGGTTTCAAGGGCTGCCACGGAGCCGATATTGACGAGGTGTCCCAGACCACTTCTACAAAGCTTCGGGAAAAGGGCCCTGGCCATCCGGGCGGTCCCCAGGACATTGCTCTGGTACATATCAAGCCACCCCATTTCATCCATCTCCAGAACGGGATCAAGACCCAAGGCCCCGCCAGCATTGTTGACGAGGACATGCACCGCCTCCGGAAGACGGGAGACAAAGACACTGACAGACTCCGTGCTCCGCACATCGAGCTCAAGCGGAGTCATCCCTGTCTCCCGGGAGAGCCGCTCAAGCCGGTCAAAGCGTCTTGCCCCTCCATAGACCTGAAATCCCGCCTTGACAAGAGCTCTGACGGTTTCTGCCCCGATACCTGATGAAGCCCCTGTCACAACGGCAATTTTTGGTTCATTGTTTTTCATTTCCGATCCTGTCTCCCTGGAGGACTGGCAAGGATCACTCTTGCCGTTTTTCTCCGCAATTCCCATAATGGAGCTATGATATGTTCTGATTTTCCCATTATCCCTGAAAAAGACAGCAGGCGAAACCCTCTTCTCGGGATCCTCCTGGTGGGTTGGATCATTGCTTTCCTGAACGGAATTCCAGGGGCCATTTACGCTCTTCCGCTTAACGACCCGTCCTACCCGGCTCCTCTTCGGGAGGGAATCCAAAAGGCCGCACAAGAGATCCTGGCCAACCATCCGAAGAAAGCCCTCACGATCCTGACTCCCTTGACCAAGACTTATCCGGATTATACTGTTGTTTTTACCTTGGCCGGAATGGCCTACGGCAAAAGCGGGCTCAACAGGAAGGCCATCGAGATGGAGAGGCGGGCGCTGGTCCTCGACCCCAGGAATGTGACCGCCCGAATCAGCCTCGGCATCGCAGAAGGAAATACCGGTCATTTTCGCAAGGAGGTCCTGAATGAAAATGCGGTCATTCATGACCACCCGGAGCGGGAAGCGGCATGGGCGGCTCTCGGATGGGCCTATGCCTCCCTGGGAAAATGGAAAGAGGCACGATTTTCCGAGGAAAAGGCTGTTTCCCTTCGTCCCTCCGATCCCGGAGCCCGCATGATCCTGGGCTTGGCACTGGCCCACGAAGGCTATCTCCAGGAAGCCCTCCTGATGGAAGAGTCCGCCCAGAAACTGAGTCCCGGGGATGAAGGGATACGTCGCTCCCTGACCTTCATCCGGCAGGAAATGGCCCCCCCGGCCCACTCCAAAAAACCGAAAAATGGTTTCAATCCCCTTCTGGCCCCCACCCCCGCCCCGTCTTCTGCAACGGCCACCCCGGGGGCATCCCAGCAGATGTCTCCCCCCCCCATACGGGCCCCTTCCGTTCTTCATTAAATGTTTGTCTTTTCCGGGGGAATATCCTAGAATTTCCAGAATCGGAGGGGTGGCCGAGTGGCCGAAGGCGGCGGTCTTGAAAACCGTAGAGCGAAAGCTCCGTGGGTTCGAATCCTACCCCCTCCGCCATTCTGGATCATTTTCGCATTTTACCGGACCGCATGACTGTCCGGGCCTCAAGTTGAACCCTGCACCCATTTTGGGGTATTCTTCACCCTCATGCCCGGATTGAAGGCATCCCTTTATTTCCTTGGAGAGGTGGCCGAGTGGTCGAAGGCGTCCGCCTGCTAAGCGGATGTAGGACCAAAAGTCCTACCCAGGGTTCAAATCCCTGCCTCTCCGCCATTTAAGACTCGACTCATCCCTCCAAAAGAGTTGAAAGATCCGAGCCGGGCAGGCCAGAATGGGGCCGGTTTTGAACAGGAGCTTGGTCTGATTTAAGAAGGACGGATTTAAGGTCGACCTGATTTCCATCGGAGGTGATACGAGGAAGTCCTCCAGGAGGAGCGGCCTCCCCACAGAATGTCTCGCGAAGTAGATCCTCTAATCCATAAACTTCCTGGCACACCACCTAACGCCCTGACAGGGGATTCTATCAAATCCCCGATCCGCCAAAAGTTATTCCCCCAGCGAATCGGGTCCCTTTGGCATGGAATCTTCCCGAAGAAGATCCTTCCCTGTCGTTATTCCCATTTCCTGAGTCCTGACCCGCACCCAGTCTCATCTGGAAATCGCGCTTGATTCCTTCATGAAAGAAGAACAGGTCCCGGAGATTCGTGGGGAGGCTCCTTTTTTCTGCTCATTCCGGACGAATGAAGAAGGATCGACTGCCACCCCATTGCTTGAAAAATCTCCACCTGAACTGCCGATGAGTTCAATCACCCCGTTGTCTCTTGCCCATAAACCGTAGTCCGGTTCCTTCCTCCCGCCTTCGATGAGTAAAGGGCCTTGTCGGCTCTCTCCATCATCGTGGTCCAGCCAGGTCCAAGAGGACCGGAATCCACACCGACAGAAACGGTCATAATCCCAATCTTCTGACGTTTTGTAACATTCATGATCTCGATCTTCTCAACCGATTTTCTGATCTTTTCTCCAATGGCATATCCGTCCTCGGCCGAACCTCCCGGAAGAAGCAGGGCGAACTCCTCTCCTCCGACCCGGGCCGCGAGATCTCCGTCCCTGAGACACACCCTGAGGATTCGGGAGACCGCCACGATCGCCTTGTCCCCAACCATATGCCCATGAGTGTCATTGATCCTCTTGAAATGGTCGATGTCGAGCATCAGGATGGCCATCTCCATTCCGGAGTGATCGCCTCCCGAAAGAAGAGCCTCCACCTTGGCATTGAGCCCCCTCCTGTTGAGAAGCTCCGTGAGGGGATCAATCAATGCCTCGGCCCGGGCGGTTCTCAACTCGCGCTGCAACCCCTCGATTTTCTTCTGGCTCTCGGTCAGGTCATGGCTCAGGGTGTCGGAACTCGCCTTGATGGAAAGGGTGTCCCTGAGGATGGCATCGATGAGAGATTTGAGCTTTTTCTCATCGATATCATTTTTTTCAAGGGTCGCCCCATAGAACTCCATCCCTTTCTGGACGCGCTCCGCTTCATGGGTGGTGGACTGGGTCGAACGGGAAATATGCTCCAGAACTTCCTGGATCTCCTTCGTGAGAGAATCCCGGTGCTCATTTAACGGAAGAACAAATTCCGGAGCCACGAACCTGAGAAAAATCGTCTCCACATCCGAGTCGGTCAGGGGATTTCCGGATCTCATCAGGGAATCGAGCGCATCGGAAAGTCCCGGATTGATTCCCGAGACATATTCATAAATCACGGCATAGTGGATTGGCGAAAACGAAAAGCCCAGTTCGGTCATACGTTGCAGGACAAGACGAAAGATCTCGGCACTGGCCATCTTGGATTCAGAGTAACGCAGCATGAACACTCCCGTCGGAAAACAGAATAAGATCTCAGAAATCTTTCAGCCTCCCAAACGAGGCGATTGTAGCACAGCACGGATCATTGAAAATACTTTAAAGTTCATTGAAAATACATTCTCAGCCATCAACGGGCATCCTACCCCGGACAAATGACAGTATTTTGACAAAATTCCCACGGGAGAAGATTACCCGTCCAGAGCATGAAGGGAGGTTATTCATTCTTTCTCTTGGCATAATCGGTCACCTCGGCAGAGGGTCCGATTCAGCGAACCATTCCGGCTGGGACATCGTCCTCTTTCACCTGGGGAAAACCCCGGTATCCGTCGCCGGATTGATCAACTTCTTCCTGTTTGTCCTCCTGGGATTCCTCCTTCGCCACTTCCTCAGGAAGACACTGACCGCCAGGGCCCAGACCCAGTCCTCTCCCCAGACGCGGCACATGATGGGACTCCTGTCGACCCTTGCCGCCAACCTTGTCTTTGCCCTGGCGATCGTCATCGGCCTTGACAACCTGGGCGTCCGGCTCTCCTTTCTCGGAGGAACACTGGGCGTTCTGGGCATCGGTATCGGGATAGGCCTCCAGAACCTCGCCGCAAACATGATCGGACTGGTGGTCATCCTTCTGGAAAAGTCGATCCAGATCGGCGACCTGATCGAAATCGACGGAGTCCTGGGAACTGTTGTCGAGATCAAGGGGCGGTCAACGACAGTCATGAGCCGGGACAACATCGCCATCATCATCCCAAATGCTCACCTGATCGCCAACAAGGTCATCAACTGGAGCCACCGGGACCCCAAAACCCGCATGCACCTTAAAGTGGGGATCGGGATGGATCCCTCCCTTCTCGACAGGGCGGTCGACATTCTCATGACAATCGCACGCCACCATCCGGACATTCTGCCGGATCCTCCCCCCACCGTCTGGTTTACGGAATTCGGGGCCTCCTCCTTCAATCTTGAGCTTATTTACTGGATCAATGATGTCACCCTGCGGCATACCACTCTTTCCGATCTCAATTTCAGGATCGCCAGTGAGTTTCATGCGGCGGGAATCGACCTCCCCTATCCTCACAATGTCGTTATTCTTTCAGAGAAAGGGAGTACGGAGGCACCGCCTCTTGCACCAGACCCTCTCCGGGAGGATAATGACACTCATGAAAATCGGAATTCTTCTTTCGACCCATCCCGAAAAGCTTGACGGAGAGACCGTCCGGGTGATTGCCGAAACAGGGCTCGCCGCCGGAGACGAGATTTATCTCTATCTTCTTGATGAAGGAGCCCGCTTTGTGGCCCAGGGTTGGGTCCAGGACCTTGTCGACCGGGGGGCCTCGGTCTATACCTGTGCCTACGCCGCCCAGAACCGGAAAATTCCTGACCCCGGGAAGACCACCTTTTGCGGACTCGTGGTCCTGACCCAGATCATTGAAGGTTGCGACCGTTTCCTGGCTTTTGCCTGAAAGGATTCTCGTGTCTTCCTCCTCTCACAGGACCCTTCTCCTGATCAAGGCTGATCCGGCCAATGATCCACGACCTGCGGAAGCCATACGGTCGGCACTCGGACTGATTGCTGGCGAAATCCCCGTCAGCGTCTATCTGTTCAGGGAGGCCCGCGCCCTTCTCCTTTCCTCACCGGACGACCTGCTTGATCTCGAGGACGGGGAGGTTCTCCACCGCTTCCTCGGAACTTTCTTTGATATGGCAAAGGAGATCTATTATGAACCTTTCACGCTGGCTCCTGCGCGGGAGGTCCGGGGGAAACCCCTTTCCCCAAAAGATCTTGGGCACCTGATTTTGGGATTCGACCATACGATCTTCTTCTAGGATGGAACGCATGCTTATCCTTATCCGTCAAAATCCCGATGACCGGCTCCGGGAGCTTCTTGACTCGATCGACCAGGAGACTTCTGCGACGACGCTCGTCTATCTCGACCGGGCCCAGGCCACGGGACCGGCCTCTCCTCTGCCAGTCCTTGCGGACCGGACTTTTTCGCTCCATGCTCCTCCGGCCGCCGGTGTCACTCCCATCGATGGCCAAGCCCTCCTTGAGCTGATCCACGCCCATGACCGCATCCTCGTCCTCCCTTGACCCGATGCCCCGGCCAGTCCCTGGATCCATTCACGGGAACATTCAGCATCCCTTCATTCGTTCGGAAGGAAAGTCTTTCACCGCCCCTTATCCTTCTCATGCCCCTTGTTTTCCGCTGGCCCTGCCGGTATGATATGCGGATGTTCCGCATCTGAACGCAATCATTTGGAGAGATGTCCGAGCGGCCGAAGGAGCACGACTGGAAATCGTGTAGGTGCCTAAGAAGTGCCTCGGGGGTTCGAATCCCCCTCTCTCCGCCATATTCTAAGGCGAAAACGCGAGAGCGGACCGATGGGGCCCCAGGCTCCAGGCAACGAGATCCCGCAAACCCCGCCAGGTCCGGAAGGAAGCAACGGTAGCGGTGTGTCGCGTGTGCCCCGGATTCCCCTGGGGTCCCTTCGGTCTCCTTTCCCGGAGCCTCCCCACCCTGTTTTGTAAAAGTCTTCTGCATGGAGTCCCCCATGTCCCAGTTCAAATCCCTGGCCCGCATCTATCGCCCTCAGACCTTTTCCGACCTGGTGGGGCAGGAGGCTGTCGTCAGAACGCTTTCCCAAGGCTTTTCGTCGGGAAGCCTCACTCAGGCCTATCTTTTCTCCGGAGAACGGGGAGTGGGAAAAACAACCGTAGCCCGGATTCTCGCAAAGGCCATCAACTGCACCGCCGGACCCACCGCAACTCCCTGTCTGACCTGTTCCTCCTGCATCGAAATCGCCGAAGGCCGGTCGCCCGATGTCCTGGAAATGGATGGAGCCTCCCATACGAGCGTGGAAGATGTCAGGACCATCCGGGAGGGACTCCGTTACAGTCCCCTCGGCGGAAAATCCCGGATCATCATCATCGATGAAGTCCATATGCTTTCGACCTCGGCCTTCAATGCCCTTCTCAAGACCCTGGAAGAACCCCCTCCCCATGTGGTTTTCATCCTTGCCACCACGGAGGCGCACAAGATTCCGGATACCGTGCTGTCCCGCTGCCAGCACTACCGTTTCCGCCTCCTGACCATCCCGGAGATCTCGGGGCGAATCGGAGAAATTGCCGAAAAGGAGGGGCTGCCTCTTGACCCGGGTGTCATCGCCCTGGTGGCCCGGTCCGCGGAGGGAAGTATGCGGGACGCTCTCTCACTGCTCGACCAGATTCTCCGGATCGGGGGGACGGAGGTCACTGCCGGCTGGGTGGCCGAACTGCTCGGAGTCACCGACCAAGCTTTGGAGGAGTCCCTTCTTTCCTCCCTCCTTACCGGGGATCTCCCTTCAACCCTCCGTACGGCCCGGACCGTCCTCGAAGCGGGAATCGATCCCCGGGCCCAGGTGCGCACTCTGGCAAGACTTTTCCGGGACATTCTCCACAGCCTTCTCGAGGATGTTCCCCTTGACAGTCCCCGCTACGGATGGACGCGGGAAGGGGCGGGCCGGATCGCCTCCCTTCCCACCCCCAACCTCTTTTTTCTGGAACAGGCCCTGTCGGTCCTCGTCCGGGGAGAAGACGACCTGAGGAGATCCCCCCAGCCGGATATCACATTCGAACTCCTCCTTGCCCGGATTTGCCACCTGAAGGCGATCATCCCCCTGCCGGAACTGTTGACCCGACTCCTCGGGGAGACCGGCAACACGGCCGGGCCACACCGGACTTCATCCCCTTTGGTCCCCCGGCCCCTTCCTTCCACCCGGCCGCCCGTCGCCTCTCCCCTTCCCCCATCTCCGGAAACCATCTCCTCGAGTAGAGACCTCCTCCCCGATCCGCCCCCGCCGCCATCCGGGACCGGTCCTCTCGACCTGAGAATTGCTTCCACCTGGGGAAAGGCCCTTTCCCGTCTTTCGAGCGAGATGCGTTCACTCCTCGAATCGGCCCGGGTGGCCCGATTCGAACAGGGGACCCTTCTCCTGGACACAGGAAACTCCTTCTTCAACAACAGGATCGCATCAAACCGAGAGGCCCTTGGACGCGCCCTTTCCGAAGCGGTCCGATCCCCCGAGCCTCTGAGGATCGAGACCCCGGGCTCCGGGCCGTCAGGAGGCGGACCGGCGGAAAAGACGACACCTCCACCCCCTCTCGTCTCGGAAGCGGCCGCCATCTTCGGCTCGGAAATCATCGGGGTCCGCTCACCCCACACATTCCTCGAATCCCATCAAGGAGAAAAATCCTAATGTTCGGACAGGACTTTCTGAAAAAAGCCCAGGAAATGCAGGAAAAACTCGCACGCATGCAACAGGAGATGGCAGCGCTGACTGTCACAGGAACGGCCGGTGGACGTCTCGTCACGGTTACAATGAATGGCAACAATGACGTTCTGTCGGTCCGCATCGCACCCGAGCTTCTCAAAAACGAAGAGGTTTCCATGGTCGAGGATCTTTTGGTGGCGGCGACCAATGACGCCCTTCAAAAGGTCCGATTGGCGACGGCACGGGCCATGGAAGAGGTCACCGGCATTCCCGGAGGGAACCCCCTGGAACAATTCGGGCTTCCAGGACTCTGATGGAGCGAGGATCAAGGTCGTACAGACCGGCCTTCCCCGAACCCTTTGCCCGCGTGGTGGAAGCCCTTCGCCGTCTTCCCGGCATCGGCTCCAAGACGGCGACAAGACTCGCATTCCATCTCCTCCTCTCCTCCGATGAAGAGCGCGCCGCCCTGACCGGTGCGCTGGAAACGCTCACAAGCCAACTGGTGCCCTGCCGGGACTGCCGGAACATCGTCGAGCGGGACCCCGGGAATCCGGAGTCTCCCCTTCGTTGCACCATATGCCGGGACCCAGGCAGGGATCGGGCCATCCTGATTGTTGTCGAGGACATACAGACCCTCTATTCCCTTGAAAAATCCAGGGAATTCAGGGGACTCTACCATGTTCTCGAGGGACGCCTCTCGCCGCTTGAAGGGATCAGCCCCGACAAACTGAGGATCCGGGAGCTCCTGGACCGTCTCAACGACCCGGAGATCAAGGAGGTCATTCTGGCAACCTCCCCGACAACCGACGGAGAGGCAACGGCGCTCTATCTGTCCCGCCTCATCAAGCCATTGGGAATCCGGGTGAGCCGGATTGCTTTCGGCATTCCGGTAGGGCTTGAAATCGAATATGTCGACGAAATCACATTGATACGTGCAGTCGAGGGACGGCACCCTTTCTGAGACAAACCCAAAGACATTCCGGGGAATAAGCCCCCTTCAGGAGAGCCATGACAACCCCCCCCTCACAGGAATCCCTGACCCTTTTTCGGGAGATTGCCAGAAGACGGACATTTGCCATCATCAGCCATCCCGATGCCGGCAAGACCACGCTCACCGAAAAGCTCCTCCTTTACGGAGGAGCCATCCATCTCGCGGGATCGATCAAGGCGAGAAAAGCGGCCCGCTACGCCACCAGCGACTGGATGGAGATCGAGCGCCAGAGAGGGATCAGCGTGACCAGCAGCGCCCTTGCATTCGAGTACGAGGACCATACCCTGAACATTCTCGACACCCCGGGACACAAGGATTTCAGCGAGGACACCTTCAGGACTCTCGAGGCCGTGGATTCAGTGGTGATGCTTCTCGACGGGGCCAAGGGAATCGAACCGCAGACCCTGAAGCTCTTCGAAGTGGCCCGCATGCGTTCGCTTCCGATCCTGACCTTCATCAACAAGGTGGACAGGGAAGGGGTCGACCCGTTCAATCTCCTCTCCGAAATCGAGAGGACCCTGGATATCGCCGCCCTTCCCTTCGACTGGCCGATCGGCTCCGGATCCGGATTTCGGGGGGTCTGGGATCTCAGAAAAAAGGAGGCACATCTTTATGAGACGGTCGACCATGGGGGGGCAAAGGCCGCCGACCGTGTCCTTCCTGCAGGGGCCCCCGAAATGGAAAAGATCCTTGGAACTCTTCCGGACCGGGAGGCCTTTCTAGACGAGATTGCCCTTCTCTCGCACGAAGAGAACTCCTTTGACATGAAGGGGTTTCTTTCAGGGCGGGTGACCCCCGTCTTTTTCGGAAGCGCTCTCAACAATTTCGGGGTGGAGCTCTTTCTCAGGGCCTTTCTGGAAATGGCCCCGCCTCCACGGGCCTACCAGTCCGACAAGGGACCCGTCCCCCCCGATTCCCCTTTCTTTTCCGGCTTCGTTTTCAAGATCCAGGCCAACATGGATCCCCAGCACCGGGACAGATTTGCCTTCATCCGGGTCTGTTCCGGGCGGTTTTCCCGGGAGATGTCCGTGACCAACGCCACCTCCGGAAAATCCCTGAGGCTTTCCAAAACGATCCAGTTTCTGGGCCAGAGGCGCGAACGGGTTGAAGAAGCCTGGCCAGGGGACATCATCGGGCTCCACGATCCCGGAGTCTTCCGGATCGGAGACACCCTCTGCGAAAAGGGACTCTTTCATTTTGAAGGGATTCCGTCCTTTTCCCCTGAACTCTTTGCAAGGGTGATTCTGGAGGATCCCCTGAAGCGCAAGCATCTGAAAAAGGGACTGGACCAGCTCTCGGAGGAGGGGGCCATCCAGGTCTTCCAGCTCGATCCCCATGGAGAAAGGGACCTGATCGTCGGTGCCGTGGGAGCCCTTCAGCTAGAGGTCCTGAAATTTCGCCTCGAACATGAATACAACGTCAGGGCCCGGCTTGACCCGGTCGGATACGACAGGGCCCGCTGGCTGACGGGAAATCAGGATCAGATCCAGGCTCTCTCTGGAACCCTCGACACCCTTCTGGTCTACGACCATGAAACCAAGCCTGTCGCCCTGTTCAGAAACGAATGGGCCCTCCGGTATGTCGTGGAAAAATACCCGGGAATCGGCTTCCACGGAACCTCTCCCCGGGCCTTTCACGAAGGCGGTTGAAGCCCTGCCGGGAGAACCCCCTGGAGACCAGACCGGCGAAGGATTCCTTCCTCCCACACCGTCTTTCTAGGCCGAAGAAGAAGGCTTCTCCCGGACACCGGAGGGATCGCCGGACGAATCGAGGAGCGGCAACCGCCCCGTCATCGAATAGACCACGGGAAGGACAAGAAGGGTAAAGACGATCGTGGAAAGGACTCCCCCCACGATCACGATGGCCAGGGGCTTCTGGGCCTGATTGCCGATCCCGGTGGAGAGGGCGGCCGGCAAAAGTCCAAATCCGGCAAGAAGGGCCGTCATCAGGACCGGCCGAACTCGGAGATTCCCGCCCTGAACAAGGGCTTCCATCATGGAAAGGCCTTCCCGCCGTAAATTTGTGACAAAGTTTATCAGGATCATTCCATCCTGGATGGCGATTCCGAAGAGAGAGAGAAACCCGAGCGAGGCCGAGATGCTCAGGTGATGTCCGGTCAGGAGGAGGGCCCAGACCCCGCCCGTAATGGCCACCGGAACGGAAAGAATCTGGATAAGGGCATATTTGATCGACCGGTAGGCCCAATAAAGAAGGAGAAAGATCAGGCCGACGGCGATAGGAAGAAGGATCGACAGGCGGTGCTGGGCCGCCTTCATCTCCTTGTACTCCCCATACCAGCGGAGCCGGTAGCCGGGAGGCAGGGAAAGCCTTGTGGCAATCTCACGCTTGGCCTGATCGACCGCAGAGCCGATGTCCCGGCCCCGGATCGAGAACTTGACGGGAAGGTATCGGGAATTGGCTTCACGGAAGATGTAGGAGTTTCCGATCCTGAGATTGATTTTCGCCAGCTGGGAGAGGGGGATGTGGGATCCGTCCGGGCTGTCGACAGGAATGGACCGGATCGCTTCGATGTCCTTCCGGTAAGGTCGGGAAAGCCTGACCGTCACGTCGAAACGCTTTTCATCCTTCAGGACCTGAGTAACCGCCACCCCACCCACCGCGGCCTGGATGACCCCTTCGACATCGGCCACATGGATTCCGTATCGCGCGCATGCCAGGGGGTCGACGCGAATATCGAGCTCCATCCCTCCCCGGATCCTGAAAAGGCCAAGATCATGAAACCCTGGGATTGATCCAAGGATCCCCATCGCCCGGTGGCCCAGATCTTCCAGGACGACAGGGTCCGGCCCGTAGATCTTCACGCTGTTCTGACCCTTGACCCCCGACACCGCCTCTTCCACGTTGTCCTCGATGTACTGGGAGACATTGAAGGTGACCCCCGGTAGGGTCTTGAGGCGGGCCAGGACCTCCTTCTGGATCCGGGCCTTCGTCACCCCCTTGCGCCATTGGGAATGCGGCTTGAAGAAGATCGCAAACTCGGCATTCCAGAATCCTCCCACATCATAGGCATCGTCAGGTCGACCCTCCTCCGACACCACGGTCTTGACCTCCGGGATCTCAAGAACGAGACGCCGGATCCCGTCGGTCAGGTGGGCCCCGTAATCGAGGCTGATTGCGGCGGGATAGGTGGCCCGGATATAGAGGTTGTTCTCTTCGAGCTTGGGAAGAAATTCCGACCCCAGGCGGGGCAGGGCCACACCCACCGTCAGTACGAGAAAAAACCCGGCCAGGGAAAGAACCAGCCTCGGGCGGTCAAGGACAAAGAGAAGGAGAGAATCGTATCCTTTCTTCACGACCCGCATGAGCGGGGTGTCGGGATGGGCTCCCACATCCCTGAGGAGAACAGAGGAGAAGGCCGGGGAGAGGGTCATGGACAGAAGGACGGCTGCCAGAAGTCCCCCCCCCATCGTATAGGCCATGGGAAAGAAGATCTTGCCTTCGATCCCGCTCATGAAAAGAAGGGGGACATAGGCCGAGAAAACGATAAGGGTGGAAAAAACCGTGGCAGACTGGACTTCGGTCACAGCGGTGTAGATCACCACGAAGATGGAGGGTCTGTCCGTTCCTGGCCTCTCCTGGGTAAGATGGCGGTAAATGTTTTCAACCACGATCACCGAGGCATCCACAAGGATTCCGAAATCGATGGCTCCCAGGGAGAGGAGATTCGCGGAGACCCCCTGGAGCTTCATGATGGAAAAGGCGGTCAGAAGGGCCACGGGGATCGTGATCGCCACAATGATGGCCGACCGGAGGTTCCCGAGAAAGAGATACAGGGTCAGGAGGACGAGCCCGATCCCCAAAGAGAGGTTCTCCAGCACTGTATGGAGGGTCCAGTGCATGAGCTGTGTCCGGTCATAGAATGGCAGCAGCTTCACTCCGGGAGGGAGGTCATGGGCCTTGATCTCCGCAACCTTCTTGTGGATCCGTTCCATCACATGGCGGGTATTGGCTCCCCGGAGAAGGAGGACGACTCCCTCGACGGTATCGTTTTCATAGTTTCGTCCCACACGTCCGAGTCTCGGCTGGGGACCGATCCTGATTGTGGCAATATCCCTAAGGAGGATGGGCGTCCCCTTGACCTCTCCCACCATGACATGGCCGATGTCCTCCCTGTTCTTGAGAAGTCCCAGACCCCGAACGACGGCCGATGTCTCCCCGAAGTTCATGACATAGGCCCCGACGTTGTTGTTGGCGGCAGAAACCGCCGCCAGAACCTGTGAAAGGGGGATATTGAAGTCACGGAGGCGGGCCAGATCAACCAGAATCTGATATTGGCGAATCCACCCTCCCATCCCGGATTCGTCAGCGACCCCCGGGATCTCCTTGAAGCGGCGTTCCAGGACCCAGTCGTCCAGCGTCTTGAGCTGGTCCAGCGGGGCTCCCGTCAATGTGTACCGGTAGATCTCCCCTGTGGCCGGTGTATTGATGTCGAGGACAGGGATCACCCCCGCAGGAAGATTGGCCTGGGAGATCCGGTTGTAGATCCTGTGGCGGGCCTCGAAATCGTCGATCCCGTCCTTGAAGACGGCGATGACGACCGAGAGTCCATACATTGAGATTGATCTCTGGGTCTTCATCCCGGGAGTTCCGTTAATGGCGATCTCGACCGGAAGGGTGATCTGTCGCTCAACCTCCTCTGCCCCCCGTCCACCCCACTGGGTCAGGACACGCACCTCGAGCGGCGAGACATCAGGATAGGGCTCGATCTGAAGATTTTGGTAGGAAAAGATTCCGACCACGGACAGGGCGATGGCCACCAGAAAGACGATCACCCGTTCCCTGAGGGCGAAGGCCACCAGGTGTCTCATGGCCGGGGCCTCCCGATCCGGCCTAAGGGCGGTGAGCTCCCTGTGGCTTCACTCAGGTTGGTCTCCCGGATCCCCTCCAGGAGCAGGGCCCCCTTGACGGCAATCCGTTCCCCGGGCACAAGGCCGGATTCGATGCGGATCCAGCCCTTCTCTTCCCGGCCGGTCTGAACCCTGCGAAGCTCGAAGATCCCTGGAGACTTTTCGACGAAGACATGATAGCCGTGTTCGTCCCGGAGGACAGCGACTTCGGGAGCGGCCACAACAGGGCGGGGGATTGTCAGTCGGATTCGAACGGAGGCAAACATCCCCGGCTTCAGAAGACGTTCCGGATTGGGGATTTCGGCCCGGACATGGAAGGTCCGGGTATTGGGGTCGACCATGCCCCCTAAGTAGACGATCTTTCCGGGAAAGGTCTTTCCCGGATAGGCCACACTTTCGAGTAGGACTGTCTGACCCGTCCGCACAAGCGGAAAGTCCCCTTCGTAGATGTCCATGTAGACCAGAAGACGGGACAGGTCGGCGATGGTCATGAGCTGGTCCCCGGGGTTCATGAAGAGCCCGGCCCGGAGAGCCGAGTTCAGGATGACCCCGGATCGGGGGGCGTGAAGAGTCAGATAGCGGGAGATCGTTTTCGTCCGGGTAAGCTGGTCTATATCTCCCTTGGAGGCCCCCATCAGGCGGAGCTTTCTCTCGGCGGCCGTGATATAGCCCCCGCTTTCGGCCTGGTCGGAAAGGGTCCGGGCCACTTTGAAGGCATTCAACAGCTCCACCTCGGCGGTTGTATAGTCGGGGCTGTAAATGTAGGCCAGGGGATCATCCTTTCGGACCTTCTGGCCCTCGAAGGCCAGGATCTTCACCTCCCGGCCGGCGACCCGGGCCGAAACGATCGAGACCTTCTCTTCGTCGAAGTTGAGGGTTCCGGTCCGCCTGAGTTCGGTCTCCATGCTCTTTTTTTCCACAGTCATCACACTGACCCATCCGGACTGCCTCTGAACCTCTGTCAGACGGACGTCCTTCTCCCCTCCCTCCGAAGGCGGAGAAGCGGCCAATGCACAGGCGGGAGCCGCCACCGAAAAAAGGAGAAGAACCGTCATTCCCTCTAAAAGAGACTTTCGCATGCGCGCATTCCTTGCCAAGGCTTCCGGAATCCGGAAGCAGGATTGTCCCTGGTCAGTCGGGCAAAAAGGCTCACGACTTGCCGGGCCTGTTGTCAATCGATAGAGGGGAGCCGACGGCCGCTTCAAGGTTGCTTAAGGCCTGATAGTAGGCGATCAGGCTCTGGTAACGGTTGTATTGGGCCTGGCGGTAAGCGTTGACGGAACTGATCAGATAGAGGAAATCATTTTTCTGGTTTTCATAACCGGTGAGGGCCAGCTCAAAGGCCAGCCGGGACTGGGGCAGGATCTCGTCGGCATTCATCCGGAACTGCCGATAGGCCAGCTCGACCTGGGCATAGAGATTGTCCACCGCGAGACGAACCTGAGCCGCCTGCCACTGATATTGCCAGTCGGCCGCCCTGAGCATCTCCTTCTGGGAATCGTACTGGAGATTCTGTTTGATCGGGGCAAAGACCGGCACGTTGATCTGGACTCCTACATACCAGCAGTTGAGACCGGAAAATCCGTAACAGGACTCCCCGCCTTCGGAGCCGGTCAGCTGGTAGTCGGGCATGAATCCCAGCTTGGACAGGGTCAGCTGGTGACGGTTCAGGTCGACGGTGGCCCGGGCGGAAAGAAGATCCGGACGGTTCTCGATGGCCCGTCCCTCAAGATCAGCCATGGTGTAGGGAATCGGGGCGGGATCTGAAAGACCCTCGATCTGTGTCGAGCGGTCCATCGGAAATCCCAGCAGCATGTTGAGCTGTTTTTGGGCCACCAAGAGCTGATACTTGGCCGTCAGCCTGTCCAGACGGGCCTGGGAGAGGGCAACACGGGCGTTGACAACGTCGAGGATTTGGACTGATCCCACCGACAGTTTGGCCTTGGTGATCTCGAGGACCCGGCGAAGCCAGGTCTGGAGCTCCCGGTTCAGCCGGAGAGTCTCCTGGGAGAGGAGCCACTGGTAGCAGGTGAGCTCCGTCTGGTTGCGGAGCTGGACACGCTGGACCCGGTAGGTCTGGTAGGCGATATTCGTGTTGTCCTTGTTGACCTTGTACCCGTAAAGGGCCTTTCCGGGAAAGAGAAAGGACTGGACGATGGCCCAGTTGCTTCCGTTGGGGTAAGGAAGCCCCTGGTTCTGGACCCCGACCGGCACACCCGCTCCGTTGGTCACAACACTCTGGGCATTTCCCTGTTCCCCTCCCCCGTATTCCCACTGGATCAGCGGATCGGCAGGCGCAAGGGCCGTTTTTTCGAGGTCTTTTGTCCCAAGCCAGGTTCTCTGGAAGGAGAGGATATTGGGATTCTTTTCAAGGGCGATCCGGACGGCCTGTCCGACCGAAAGGGGAGGATCGGGATTCTGGCCTCCTCGGGAATCCTTCCCGGAATCTGAGGAGGGGTAGAGAGTCGTCGAGGAGGCCAGGGCCTGATCCGGAAGGACGGCCGCCAGGTCTGGAAAGACTAAAGCGATCCAGAGAGCTCCGAGCCAGATTCCCCATGATTTTTTGACTTGCCGTTCCATCTTGTGTTCGGCGGCCATCACTCTTGTGCCTCCCCATGTTGATACAGTGTATCATTAATCCCGATTCTAGAGCCTCTCCCTGAACAAGTCAATCAAGGGTATGGATCCGGGAGGATCCCGCCTCGCCGAATATTTTTTCCCACCTGGGCCTCCCGGTCAACGGTTTGTTAAGGATGAGGTCTTTCCCCGGAATCCCGATCCCCGTATAATGAGGCTTTGATCCCCGATTAAAGGAGAATCGATGAGCTTCGACCCGTCCCGATATCTCGAGAGTCTGCCAGACTCCCCCGACACCCGTGCCCTTCCCCTGACCGAAACTCCGGAAGACCTGCGCGGATTTCGCAGGCTTTCGAGGATCGTCGACCATCTCCGCGGTGAAAACGGTTGCCCCTTCGACAGGAAACAGACCCTTTCGGCCTTGGTTTCCGACCTCAAGGACGAGGTCTTCGAGCTTGAGGAATCGGTCCAGAAGGATGACCATGAGAATATTGCCCGGGAAATGGGGGACCTCTTCGTCATCCTGTTTATGGCCCGACGGATTCTCTGGGAGAGGTCCGGCCAATCCCTCGGGGGCATCCTCGACGGAGCGGCCCGAAAGATGGTCTCCCGTCACCCCCATGTCTTCGAAACCCCCAGTCCCGATAAAAGCCTCGAGGCCATCTGGGAAACTTGGGAAGAGAAGAAAAGGAAGGAGCCGGAGCACCTGGACCGGACGTCGGTCCTCGACGGGATTCCCCTCACCATGCCGGCCCTGACCGTCGCATCGAAACAGGGACAAAAGGCCGGGAGAGTCGGCTTTGACTGGCCCACGGCCGACGCCGTCATCCCCAAGGTCCTTGAAGAATGGCAGGAGGTCCTCGAGGCCCGCCAGGAGGGCCCCGAGAGACTCTCCGAGGAACTGGGGGATCTTCTGTTTGTTCTGGCCCAGTTTGCCAGGCTTTCGGGGATCCGTCCCGAGGAAGCCCTGACCTCGGCCAACAGGAAGTTTCGGGACCGGTTTCATTTCATGGAAAGAGAGGCGGCCGCCCAGGGACGCCCCCTCTCCTCTCTCAACCCCGAACAATGGGAAAGCCTCTGGGAAGATTCAAAGAAGTCTTCCGGGCCCACAAAGGGATCCCACCCGTGAGTGGAGAGTCCCCTTTCCATGTTCTGGTGACCGGAGCCACCTCAGGAATCGGACTTTCCGTGGCCCGAGGTCTTCTCTCGCTCGGGCATACCGTGTTCATGACCGGCCGAAACCCGCAAAGTCTCTCCCAGCTCTCGGACGAAGCCAAAAGACAAGGCAGAAAGGCCCACACCCTGGCCTGCGACCTTTCCCGAAGGGAGGATGTCGAACGGTTGATCAAGGCGGCCACTGAGGAGCTTTCCGGCAAGATCGACATCCTTGTGAACAATGCCGGGATTGCCACCTTCGGTGAGGTCGAGGAGACCACTCCCGAGGAATTCGAAGAGATTATCTCGGTCAACCTCAGGGCTCCCTTTCTTCTCTCGCGTGCCTTTCTTCCTGTGATGAAACGCCAGGGGGGCGGCCTGATCGTCAACATCTCCTCGGTTGCCGGCATCGAGGCCTGGGCCGGATCCTCCCTGTATTCCATGACCAAGTTCGCCCTCCGGGGACTCACAGGCTCCCTTCTTGCCGAGGGAGCCCCCTTTGGGGTCAAGACGGTCGCGATCTGTCCGGGATACGTGGCCACTCCTCTTGTCTCGGGGGCCCCCGTTCCGGAAAAGGAGATGATCCAGCCAGAGGACATCCTAAGAACCATTCTCTACCTGAAGGATCTTTCTCCGTCCGCCGTCACGGGGGACATCGTCCTGAAACGTCTTGGAGGTCTCTGACCCCGGAAACTGAAACAATATCCGACCGGAGAGACAAGGCCCATGGAAATTCATCAGCCATGATCAAGGAGTTCATCAAAAAGATCGGAACGGGCCCCCAGGGCGTGAGGGACCTCACGAGGGAAGAGGCTGCAAAGGCCGCAGGACTTCTTCTTTCGGGAACGGTGACCCCGGCCCAGACAGGAGCCCTTCTTCTGGGCCTCAGGCTTAAGGGAGAGACAGGGGAGGAAATGGGGGGATTTCTTGATTCCCTGAGGGCGATCCTGCCTCCCCCTCCCTCCCCCTCCCGGTTCGACCTGGATATTGGCGACCCCTATGACGGAAAGACACGCTCTATAAGCCTTGTCGTTCCCGCAGCCATCAAAGCTGCCCGAATGGGGATTTCGATCGTCCTCCACGGTCTTCCGGGAGTTCCTGTCAAACAGGGACCAGGAGTTGTGGACGTCTGGAGGAGCCTGGGGCGGACGCTCTCCAAACCGGGGGAGCGGGTGGCCCCTGAGGGGAAAGGGGCTGTCTGCTGTTTCTCCCAGGAGTCACTCCTCCCTGACCTTGCCCGGTTACTTCCGATTCGCCAGGAGCTGGGTCTCCGCACACTCTGGAACACCGTCGAAAAGTGCGTGAACCCTCAGGACTCCGGAGCCCAGATCATCGGAATATTTCATGAGCCTGTCATCGAAAAGCTCCGTCAGGCCATCACAAAAGAAAAAAGTCTCCCTCCCCGGCGGATCCTTTTCGTCTGCGGATCAGAGGGGGGGGTAGATCTTTACACGCACCGGGCCACCCACTGCCACCTTCTGGATCCGGCCCTGGGTCCTGATCTACGACCGGTGACAATCCCTCCTCCCGGGAAACCCCCAACCTCTTTGCCATCCCCTGGAGACGGTTCCGGATTGGCCAAAATTCTCGAGGAAATCGCAAAGGATCCGGCCCATCCTGTGGCGTACCATTTGCGCCGCCAGACAGCCCTTTTCCTCTTCGCATCAGGAAAATGTGAGACCTTCGAAGAGGCCGAAGAACAGGTTGCCGATGGGGGGAGCATCCATGGACCCGTCACTCCCTCCCCTCCGTCCCGGAGTCACCCATGAACAAGATCATTTCCATCGACAAGCTCCAGGTGGGCATGGAAGTTGTTGCACTGGACAAAAGCTGGCTCGAAACCAACATTCTCTTCCACCGCTTTCGGGTGCAGTCCAAGGAAGAGATCCAGAAGCTCCGTGACAACGGGATCCGCATGGTCACGGTCAAACTTCCCGATCCTCATCCCTCGGTTGCCCCCGCCCAGGAGTCAGGGGAGCGGCAAGAGCAGACGGAGATGCCGATCTACCGGGAGATGGAGGTTCTCCCCCTTCCCTCCCTCAAGGAGTGGAATGCCCTCCATGACAAAACGGTGGCTGTCGTTTCCAAAAGCTTTGGGGACGTCCGGATGGGGAATGCCCTGGAGGTTGCCCCCCTTCGCCAGCAGGTGGTGGAAACTCTGGAACTGCTTCTGCGAGATCCCAGGAAAAACTCATTTCTCGTCACTTTGTCCGAAGTCGATGACGAATCCTATGTCCATTCAACCAACACCATGATCCTGGCCATGGGTCTGGCTGACCAGAGCGGTGTTCCGAGGGAGGAGCTCCCGAAATGGGGGCTGGCCGCCCTTCTTCACGATATCGGCAAGGCCTTGATCCCCCTTGATATTCTAAAAAAGCCGGGCAAGCTTGACCCCAATGAATGGGAGACGATGAAGCGCCATCCCAAGCTCGGCCACTCCATCCTCTCGATGTCCAAGGACGAGGTTGTCCGGGGCCTTTGCACCCATGTGGCCATGGAGCATCACGAACGGAAGGGCGGGGGAGGATACCCCTTTGGTCTGGACCTTCCCGACATCGATCCGGTCAGCCGGTCCCTCATGGTCCTGGATATCTATGAGGCTCTCACTGCCGGGCGTATCTACCGCCCTCCTCTTTCTCCGGCCAAGACTCTTTCTTATCTCCTGGAACGGGAGCTGACCAAACTTGACCCGAGGGCCATTGCCAATCTGGTCCAGATGGTGGGCATCTACCCCGTCGGTTCCCTGGTTCTCCTTACCGATGGACGCATCGCCCTGATCACCTCCTACAAAGACCCCGACACGCATACCGGCCCAGTGAGCCTTCTCGCCATTTTCTCAAAGCCGGGAGTTCCCTTGCCGGAACCGGTCCCCCTTACCCTGTCGACTATCGACCGTTCCCGGGTCAAGCAGACCTTCCATCCCCGGGAGCTCGGTCTCTCTCCAGCCGATATCGCTCGCTACCTCGGCATGGCCGGAGAAGACCCCTCCGGCCACTGAAAGACAGAAAAAAAGGCGGACAATGAAACGTCCGCCTTTTTTCCGCTACCGGCCCACCATCACAGACATCTGGCTATTTCACTTTCTTGACAATGACCTCCCAATATCCGTCCTTTTTCTCCGTCTTCACATATTCCTGGCCGACCTTCTGGATCCATGCGGGAATATCCTTGGCAGACCCTTCATCGGTTGAAAGGACCGAAAGGACCGTCCCTACAGGTTTAAGCTGGATGGTCTTGATCAGTTCCATCAGGGGGCCTGGACAGAAGAGTCCCCGTCCATCGACAATCTCATCGATTTTCATACTTGCGTCTTGTGCCATCCTTCGTCTCCTGTCCGTTCATCAGTTGTCACACAAAAAGAACCTGTCCTCCTTCGGCCTTTCCCAGAAAGCCGGCAACTCCCAGCACTTCATCAAAGACGGGAAGATACTTGTCAAGCCCTTCTCCAATGAGTTCGAGCGCCATGCCACAGGCATAGACCTTGAGGGATCCCATCATCTTGCCCTGCTGCAGGAGATCGTAGAACATCTGCCCGTTCTTCTCGAGGAGATGTCGCCCGACCTCTCCTTCGACCCTATAACCTTTCTTTTCAACCGTCGATTTCCGGAAGGCGGTGATGGCGTTCATCGTCACAAAGACATTCACCTCCATTTGGCTCACCGCCGCAACCGAGGCCATGAGTCCGACAGCATGCAGTTTTTCGAGAGAATCGGAGGCCAGTACAAAGGAAATCCGTTCCATGGATCCGTCCTTTCCTTAGAAAGAATCTGAAATCATCCCCTTTTTTTATCTTAGACCACCCCTCGGAAGGGATCAAGGCGAACATTTTTCACTAACAAATTGGGCAAAAAAGACCGGGAAGGGAACCGGCCCGGCAGGAGGAGCGGAGGGGGTCAGTCTCCGGAACAAGCTCTCCCCGGTCCCGGAAGAGGGATCCTCTCCCCCGGAGGTGCGAGTTCCGGAAGAGAAAAATTGCGTGTCAGGCTTTCAAGGAGAGAGTAGTGATTGGCAAAGCATGGGGATTGCCAAGGGCGAGAAACCTTCGAGTCGATCCAGAGAAAGGGAATATGCCCACCTGCATGAAGCCTTTTTTCCTTCGGGAGAGGGTCACGGATCCTGTCGGCCTTCCCACCGAAACCCGACCTTTCTCCATATCCGGACTCATCCCACAGGACAAAAATCCAGACCCGTCCGGTCCGGAAAAGTTGTGAGCTTTCAATGACAGGAATCCAGCGGGCCAGGAAACGGTCCCCCGCCTTCACAAGCTCGTGGCGGTTGTGAAATTGACAAGCAAAAGCTCCATGCATGTCGTGACACAGATCCGGAACGATCAGGGAGAGCTCCGGAATTGATCCCCGGGCCAGATCTTCCGGGAGCTTGTGAAGGGGAACAACTGTTTTCCGAACAGGGCTTTCACGAAGCCGGGAAAAGAGAAGGAAAGGATCGTGCTTCAGGACATAACGCCCGAAGAGGGAGGGGGCGCTTTTTCCTCCAAAGCCGGGACGGGGGAGCCCCTGCATATAGGAACCGACGGAATGGCCATGTTGCACCATTTCTTCCGGGAGACTGTCTCCTTCAAGGCGGATGCGAGGATCATCGGAGACCGGGAGCGGAGGCCAGGCCCCCATCATCGCGACATAGTTGGGAAGGCTCGGATGGGCAAGACTCCAGTAATTCGTAAGTCTTCCCCCGGACAGACTGTTGAAAAAAGGAGCATCCGTCCCATGGACAATTTCTCCGAAACCCTTGTTCTCCATGATGATGATGAAGACATGATCGGCTCTCTTCAAAGGAGGCGACGCAAAAACGGGAAGGGAAAAAAGCGGAAAGGAGGTCATGGCCAGAAGGAAGAAAAGACATCTTCGCGATATTATGAAGAGAATTCTTTTCACTCCCAGTCCTTGAGTACAAGAAATCTCTTGAACCATTCCTCGAATTTTTTCTGGGTCGCCCCGGTTCCGGCCTTGGGCATGATCGGGATTTTTGGCCGGGCCGACAGGGTGGCCATGAGATCGCGGCTTGTCCAGGCCGTGGAAGGAAACCAGAAGACGGAGATGATGACATTCAAATCCGGCTTTGTCCCCACCAGTTTTTCGAGGACCTCCCGGTAACGGTCTTCGATCCCCCGGGCCCGGGAGACGTCCTGGTCTGGAAAGAGGAGAACGAGGTCCTCCCCCACCTGGGCCAGGATATCCGATGGCCTTTTGGAGCGGTCCAGGATCTCCTGGAGGAAATCCCGGAAGGAGGGGGGAGCCTGAACGAGCAGGACAACAAAGGGACGAGGGGGATGGCGGACCATCATTCCGTCCATCAGTGTCAGGAAGCTCTCTTCCTCGAAAAGCCCCCGGTGAACATCATATTTCGGGAGAAGGCCCAGGGCCATACGCTCCTCCCCCAGGGCATCTCCCATGTTCCGGACAATCTCTTCGAAATTCAGCCGGACTGGCTTCATCCACAGGTCGAGAGACGGAAAGGGGATCCCTATCCACCCCATCACGTGGATGTACCAGGTCAACGGAAGCATGATCTCGTACCGATATCTCTTCTCCGTATGCTCGACAAGAGCCGGCCGGGGACCCGCCTCGGCAATCTTCCTGAAGAACTGGATGTCTCCGATGGAGACATTTTCCTGGATCATCCGGAGATTGTCTTCCGGGCCATCGAACTGAAGGTAGATCGGACGGGGGCCGTCATCTAAAGTCACTCCGTCGACCAGAAAGACCCGGTTTGTCTTGAATCCTTCCGCCTCCCATTCCATCAGTCGGGGAATCTCTTCCATGAGGACCCGCTGGTCGGATTCCTCGAGAAGAAGGTGGGCCACCGCATTCTGGATCTTGTCCTTCATCTGGACGATGGCCGGATATTCGATCGTCTCCATCTGTTTTTCCGTGGGCATCCGGTCATAGGAGGCCAAAAAGTAGATCCCGCCTGGAGGAGGCATCGCTCCCAAATGGAAGCCCCACCATACCAGGATTCCCTGCTCCCCCTGACCCCGGAAATCGGTCCTCCGGAATAGATCTTCCGTTCCCTCTTCCTCCGGGGGACGCCCGCTCCCCTTGTGAAACAGATGCTCCCGCAAGTCGCGGACCGGCATCCGGGAAAGGGAGCGGGCCGGCAGTTTCGTCATATGGATGAGTCCGTCCTCGAACAGGACGATCCTTCCGACGGCGTCGGCGGCAAAGGCGGTCACCAGATTGGAATTGATCCCGTAATCGAGGATCTTCTTCCATGAGGTTATATCCCGCATCGGTGAGACTAGAGTGACAAATCCCACGATCAGCCTTTGTGATGAAGTGAGATCATCGATGAATGGCCTTCCCTTTGAGGTCGAGAAAGGCTTCATGAATGGCTTCGCTTACGGTGGGATGAGGGAAGATTCCCTCCATGACCAGGTCCGCCCCCTCCTTCGCCCCCATCGCCAGCGAGACCGCTCCCACCATTTCCGACACATGGGGGCCGATCCCGTGAAAACCGAGAATGCGCCCCGACCCCCTTTCAGAAAGAACCTTGAAAAATCCTCTCCGATTTCCCTCGATCAGGGAACGGCCGTTGGCCATGAGGGGGAATCTCCCCTCGTCCACGGAAAATCCCTTCTTCAAGGCCTGTTCCTTGGTCAAGCCGATGGAGACGACTTCGGGGTGGGTATAGACCACCCGGGGGACCTGATCCGGGTCAAGCGGCCGGGGATCCCCCCCGGCCATGGCTTCTACGGCGACGATCGCTTCTTGGCTGGCCTTATGGGCCAAGAGATAACTCCCTACCATATCCCCTGCGGCATAGAGTCCCGGGACTGATGTTTCTCCGAGGGGACCGACCGGAAGAAAGCCCCCTTTCCCAGGAGAAAGGCCCACATTTTCAAGACCGAGACCCTCCAGGACTGGTTCCCGGCCGATGGCAACCAGCACGGCATCCACCTCGGCCCTTTCGGACCCTCCTTTTCCGTCCCCGAAGGAAAGGGAGAGATGAGAGGCTTCCGGCAAAACCGAGAGAGACAATGTCCCGGGGCGCACATCGATCCCCATTCCGGAGAACTCCCGGGAGAGGACATCTCCCAGTTCCGGGTCTTCAAGAGGAAGGAGGCGGGATTCTCTCTCGATCAGGAGAACGCGGGCTCCGAAGGCCGACAGGATGTCCGCAAACTCGCAACCGATGGCTCCGCCCCCCACGATGGCGATCCGTCCCTCGAATCCCCCAAGACGGAGAAGATCCGTACTGCTGAGAATACGGCGGCCATCGAAGGGCAGATCCGGAAGGGGGCGGGGACGGGAGCCCGTCGCCAGCATCACAAAACGCGTCCGAAGGTCACGGGGAGTCTCTTCCATGATTCGGACGATCCCCGGAGAGACCAGCCAGCCCTTCGAGCGGATATGGGTGATTCCATGCTTTTTGAAAAGGAATTCGATGCCCCGGGTGAGCCTGTCGATAATGGATGAGCGAAAGAGCGCCAGTTTTTCAGGATCTCGGGATGGAGGAGGGACGGAAATCCCGAATCGGTCTGACTCGGAGAGGGACCGGAGAAATCCCGAGACTTCGAGAAGGGCCTTAGTCGGAATGCAACCGTCGTGAAGGCATGTCCCGCCCAGAGGGGCCGGATCAAGAACCATCACCCGCATTCCGAGCTGGGCGGCCCTTATGGCTCCCACATAACCGGCGGATCCGGCCCCGAAAATGATCAGATCCGCATCAAACGTCATGGATCACCCCGGACTCAAAGAAAACATCCCTACCCGATTTCCGCATCAGCCCATCTCCTGACCATGGAGGCTCTTTTCGGCCAAGAGATATCCTCCGGTTCACAAACGGATACCGACTCCTGGTGAAACAAGAATCACACGCCTATTTCCAAAGCTTAACAGATTCGGTCCCCTCCTGACCAACACTTCACTCTCCAGGCAAGCAGGCCCCCAGGATGATTTTTCTGTCACGCATCGTCTTCTCCTTGACAGGCAGGACCCTTTTCCCCTATAGTTTCGAAGCGGGGTGGAGCAGCTCGGTAGCTCGTCGGGCTCATAACCCGAAGGTCGGAGGTTCAAATCCTCTCCCCGCAACCATTTGCATTGTCTTGCACATTCCTCCTCTTCCTTGATTTCCTCATTCGACCCTTCTTCTGACGTTGTCATGTAAATGCCGCATATTCAATCTTCATTTCTGGGGATCGCGAGTTCATCGCGAGGAGTCCGGTCCTTGACCGGAGTCCTCCACTTGACAAGCCGCTGCTTGTCCCCTAACATTCGAATATGACAAATTCACAATTGTTAACCATCATGAAGGAAACAGGGTATTCCCCGGAAGAATTGGGGAAACAGATTGGTCTGTCGGGAATGACCCTTCGGCGCTGGATGAAAAAGGGAGGCCAGACGCCGATTCCTGCAGTCTATGTTCCTGCTATCCGGGAGGCCTGTTTCCGCCTTGTCTCGGAAGGAAGGCTCAACCCTGCCAAGGAAGAGGTCCAGGCCATTCTCGTATCCGGCCTCCCCCCGGCAGATTTTTCTGCGGCCATCTCGAACCTCGGACTGAACACAGATTTCGGAATGGACAGGACCCTGTCGGGGGACAGGATTCTCACGGGTCTCGTTCAGATCGGTGCCCAGTCGAAAAAACAGGCCGATGTCGAGAAAAACTCCGGAAAGGTTTTCTCCTTCAAGGAGATGGGAAAAGACTGGGCCGAAAGAATCTCCTCCCTTTGGGCCATCATTCATTCCGATACCCTGACTCTTCCCGAAAAATTCATCGCTTACGGGGCGCTCTTTTATCTCCTGACCCCCATCGACTTCATTCCGGACACCATTCCCTTTCTGGGGCTGGCCGACGACTTTGCCGTGCTGGGACTAGCTGCCGCCTACTATGTCCGCCATCTCCATCCCCGGAATGACAATATTTCGATATAAGCCCAAATGATAGAAGGATTCGAAACTCATGAGACAAAAACTTGTGTCAGTTTCTTTTTTGACCCTGATCCTTTCGCTCTCCTCCTGCGCGGCGACGACCGAGCCCGCCGTGCGGGCCTATCTTCACGAGCAGCAGGCCTACGCCGAGATCCGGCAGGGACAGCTTGAGAAAGCGGAACAGGATCTCAAGCAGGCCCTCCGGGACAATCCGACAGAACCGACCATCCTCAACAACATGGCCTACATCGAGTTCAAGGAGGGCGACTACAAAAAGGCCGTGGGCTATCTCGAACAGGCCCGGGGGCTCAGGACCGACGACAACGATGAACCTTACATTCTAAACGAGGCCCGCATTCTCATCGCAAACCACCAGTACCACCGGGCCCTCGCTCTCCTCTCCCTGATCGAGCCCCGGCGAACCTGGCCCAAAGGATACCGGAAGATGCTCGCCAAAGCCCTGATCCACAACGGGCAAAGCGCCCGGGCCATGGCGGTCCTTCTCGAAAAGCACCCCGAAACCGCCACCCCGGGGAATTCTTTACCCCAATAATACCCTGACCTTCATCCTCGTTCGGGAGCTTCCGGCATGTCCTTCTTTTCCGGCCGACAGGCCTTTTGCGTGCTTTCGGGAACGCTTCTCTTCCTCTGCCTTCTTCCCCCCGGGGCCCGGGCCATCTCTCCCACAAACCCCGGAAGCGGAGACTTCTTTCTCCCCTTTTCCGACGATGCCGAGATGGCCAAGGACTTTCAGGCCCTGGCTCCCCCCTTCCTTCCCTGGGGCCCCAACACCAGCGGGCCCTTTTTCACGGGGACGGCCGAGGTGGAACCGGTTGGCTCCTGGTACCTCGAACCCTTCGCCTACGACTTCATCAATCCCGGTATCTCCGCCTCCTCTCTCTACATGCCGATGCGACTGGCGGTAGGGCTTGGACACAACCTGGAGTTCGACACCTTCCTCCCCCTCATCCAGAACTGGCAGGGTGTCGATCCCTCCCAGGGCATCGACCACTCCGCCAGCCACTTCGGCGTGGGGAACACCCACTTTGAAATCAAGTGGGAGCTGACGAGTGATGCCAACGTCTACCTTCCCCTCGCCCGGCCGGCCATGACCCTGACCTTCGACTTCTGGATCCCCTCCGGCCAGTACCAGAATCTCAACCCCCAGGACTTCGGCACCGACCAGCTCGGAAACGGCACCTACAACGAAGGGGTCATGTTCCTCCTCCGGAAACATTTCAAGCCCTTCATGGTCTACCTCCAGGTCGGGGACATCGTCGAAAACCCCTCGACCGTCGGGGCCGGCTATACCTATAACAACGGCCTCACCCAGATCCCCTTCGGCGCGACCTCATCCCTTCACATAGTGGATGGCAACCTTACCTACTACGCCGGGGCCCTTGAGGACGTCCTCAATACCGAATGGGGGGCCGGCTGGCTCCTCGAGTTCTACGGCGAAACCCAGAGCGGAACCAGCCTTTTCTTCGGGGCCGCCAATGCGCCCGCCTGGTCCTTCTTCTGGCTCGCCCCCGAGCTCGAGGTCACCTGGCCCCACACCCAGAAATTTTCCGCGACCTGGGGAGCCGGGGTGGCGCTTCCGGTCTACCAGTCGGACTACCCCCGCACCTATACCCCCATGGGAACCGTCACCCTCTATTTCAACGGTCCCTTCGGTTACCGGGGCATGTAGAAAAAGATGCGCGTACAATACGGAGATTGCCTTTCCTTTCCACTCTTGGTCGAATGCGAAAACAGGAAGCCAGGCCAATCCTTATAGGAGGAAACAAACCCGATGCTGCGAAAATTCATCGACAAATATCCGATCCTGGCAGGGTCCGTCATTCTCGTCACCATTGTCCTGACGATCTTCGCGGTCACCGCAGGCCTCGTCGTTCTGGCCAACCTTTTTCTCGTCAAGAACTGACGCCTGCCTGAAATCATTGGGAAAGACAGGATCATTCCCGTCACTCCCCTGAACTGTTCCGCTCTCCCTCCAAAGGTCAGGGCGGGTGAGACTTCTTTGAAAAATCCCATTATCATATTGTTTGATTTCGGGAGACTGTCTCCGGGACACCGCTCCTCCCTCCATTTCCATCCTTCATGACAGGAGATCCATGGCACAGTATGTCTTCACGATGAATCGCGTGGGAAAGATCGTCCCTCCCAAACGCCAGATTTTGAAGGATATCTCGCTTAGCTTTCTTCCGGGGGCCAAAATTGGCGTTCTGGGCCTCAACGGGTCAGGGAAATCGACCCTTCTGCGCATCATGGCGGGGGTGGATACCGACATTATCGGAGAGGCGATCCCGATGCCGGGAATCCGGATCGGCTATCTCCCCCAAGAACCTGAGCTCGATCCGAAGAAGACGGTCCGCAATGCCGTCGAAGAAGGGCTGGGAGAGCTGTTTGACGCCCACCGCAAGCTTGAAGAGATATATGCCGCCTATGCCGAACCCGAGGCCGACTTCGACTATCTGGCCAAGGAACAGGCCCGGCTCGAGGCAATCATCGCCACAGGGGACGGCCACAACATGGATCAGAAAATGGAGGTTGCGGCCGATGCGCTTCGCCTCCCTCCATGGGATGAGAGGATCGAAACCCTTTCGGGGGGAGAAAAGCGCCGCGTGGCCCTGTGCCGCCTTCTTCTCTCCAATCCCGACATGCTTCTGCTCGATGAGCCGACGAATCATCTCGATGCCGAATCGGTGGAGTGGCTCGAACAGTTTCTCCAGAAATTTCCCGGAACGGTGGTCGCCGTCACCCATGACCGGTACTTTCTGGACAATGCCGCACAATGGATCCTGGAGCTTGACCGGGGATCGGGGATCCCCTGGAAGGGCAATTACAGTTCCTGGCTCGAACAGAAGGAGGCCCGGCTCGAAATCGAAGCCCGGCAGGAATCGGCCCGGATCAAGGCCATGAAGCAGGAACTCGAATGGGTTCGCCAGAACCCGAAGGGACGCCAGGCCAAATCCAAGGCCCGCATGTCACGCTTCGACGAGCTCTCCTCCCAGGAATACCAGAAAAGGAATGAAACCCAGGAGATCTTCATTCCGGTGGCCGAGCGTCTCGGGGATCAGGTCATCGAGTTCAAGGAGGTCTCGAAGGGCTACGGGGACAGGCTCCTGATCGATCGCCTGACCTTCACCGTCCCCCCCGGGGCCATTGTCGGGATCATTGGCCCCAATGGAGCGGGCAAGTCGACCCTTTTTAGAATGATCACGGGGAAGGAATCCCCCGATTCGGGAGAAATCCGCATCGGACAGTCCGTGCGCCTCTCCTACGTCGACCAGTCCCGGGAGAGCCTCTCAAAGGACAAGACGGTCTTCGACGAGATCTCGGGCGGATCCGATGTCCTCACGGTCGGGCGCTACGAAACGCCCTCCCGGGCCTATATCGGCCGATTCAATTTCAAGGGACCGGACCAGCAGAAGATCGTGGGAACACTTTCCGGAGGGGAACGGGGACGCCTTCACCTGGCCAAGACCCTCATTTCGGGAGGAAACGTTCTCCTCCTGGACGAACCCTCCAACGATCTCGACGTCGAAACGCTAAGGGCCCTCGAGGACGCCCTCCTCGAATTCGCCGGATGTGTTCTCGTCATCTCCCATGACCGCTGGTTCCTCGACCGCATCTCCACCCATATCCTGGCCTTCGAGGGTGACTCCGCAGTCAGATTTTTCGCCGGGAACTACCAGGAGTATGAAGCCGACAAACGCCGAAGGCTGGGAACCGAGGGAGCCAGGCCCCACAGGCTCCGGTTCAAGCCGATCCACCGGTGAGGGATCCGGCCATGGTCAGAACGGCCCTCGTCTTCTCCCATCTCGCCTTCGAGGATGCCGGCACACTGGGGAAAATTCTTGAAAAAAAGGGATTTCGGCTCCAGGTGGCTGAACCTGCCCTTTCGGCCACTCAATTGCCGGATCCCGCCCGACCCGATCTCGTGGTGGTCCTTGGCGGCCCCTTCGGTGTCTATGAAGAGGACTCCTACCCCCATATCTCCGGAGAGATCGCCTATATCAGGAAGCGCCTCGATCTCGAAAAACCCATCATCGGGATCTGCCTGGGTGCACAATTGATGGCCCGGGCCATCGGGGGACGGGTCTTCCCTTCGGGGACCCACGAGGTCGGGTGGTATCCCCTCTTCCTGACCGAGGAGGCCCGCACGACTCCCTTTGTCCTCCTGGGAGACGGGACACCCATGCTGCACTGGCACGGGGACACCTTCGACCTTCCCCCGGGAATCCCGAACCTGGCCCGGACGGAGAGAGTCCCCCACCAGGCGTTCATGGTCGAAGATTATGGCCTGGCCCTTCAGTTCCATCCGGAAATACGAACAGCCGACTTCGAGCGCTGGCTTCTGGGGCATGCCCTTGAACTCAATGTCCGAAAAATCGACATTCCTGGCCTCAGGGACCGGACGAAGGCTCTCGGACCCGACCTTGAAGCCCGGGCGGAAGCCTTCTTTTCCCGATGGCTCTCCGAAGCGGGTCTTCCCTGAGGGGCTCCCGATGCTCTTTCCCCCCTTGAAACCTTCACCCAAGCCATGGGTCCCGGACCCCGGCGCCCTTTCTTCCCTTCTCGTCCATCCGGAGATCCCCTCCGTCATCCTCTCCGGACCGGCCGGCTCGGGGAAGACAACGCTGACCGCAGCCTTTCTCCGGGAAGCGGTCAGCCGGGGACTTTCACTGGCCATTGCCGCCCCCACCCACAAGGCCCTCCGTGTCCTCAGGGATACTCTGGCCCAGGGGGGATTTTCCGCCCCCCATCTTCTCTTCACCACCCTCCACGCCCTGCTGGGGCTCCGGCTTTCAGAAAACGAGGATGGATCCTTCTCGATTAAGCCTGGGCCCGCCCCGGAACTTTCAGTCTTTGACTGGATCATCGTGGATGAATGCTCCCTGGTCGGGGAGGACCTTCTCGACTCCCTCGAAAGGGCAAGGGGGAGCGCCCGGATCCTCTTCGTCGGAGATCCCTACCAGCTCCCGCCGGTGGACGCCATTCATCTCGAAACCCCGCCGGTCTTTTCAAGGCCCTACCCCGTCATCCCGCTCGATCAGGTCCATCGGCAGACCGGAGACCATCCCGTCCACCGGCTGACCCGCATTCTCCTGTCCTGGACCCCGGGAGAGGGCCGGCCGACTCCGGCCTCCCTCTTCGGTGACCTCGAGGAGATGGTTCCCGGGGATTTGTCCCACCCGGGACAGCTTCTCTGGATTCCCGGCGGGAGCCATGAGGCGGTCCGATGGGCCGGCGTCCTCGCAGAACAGGGAGAAAACCTCCGGATCCTGGCCTATACGAACCGGAGGGTGGAACTTTACAACAGGCTTCTCTTCCAGCGGGAATACGGGAATGTCTCAGGACCCTTTGCCCGCCACGAAAGGGTCCTTCTTCACGAAACGACGGGGGTCAAGACCGATGAGGGGGAGCTCAGGATTCTTCCTGCGGGAGAGGAGCTGACAGTTCTCGAGATTTTTCCCGAACGCCATCCGGACTACCCGGAGATTCCCGCCCACAGGGTCTATCTCGAGGATGAAACGAAAGAGGGCTTTTCCGTCCTGGTCCCCGATGATGCCGTCAACCATCAGAAGACGATCGACACCCATTTCAGGGAGATCCGAAAACTCAGGAATAGCGGCGGATCGGCACGAAAGGAGATTTCCGTCCTTTCAAAAAAGGCCTGGGGCCTCAAACGCGCTTTCGCCCCTTTGCGGCACGGTTATGCCACAACCATTTTCAAGGCCCAGGGGAGTACATTCGATTCGGTCATTGTCGACTGGACGGATCTCAGCCTTTTCCGTGAAGACAGGGCCTTTGTCCGGGCCCTTTATGTCGCCGCGACCCGACCCCGGTTCCGCCTTCTGTTTTCAGGCCCCAGGATCTCCTGACCACTCCTTCCGCAACGTTGAAACCCCGGCCTTGTATTTTTTCAAACCGGGGGAATTCCCTCCTGGGGCCGTTTCAGGACAAGACTCGGACAGACCGTCGACAGCCACCAGGACCGAAGGACGTCCGGGTCAGGAAAGGGCTGGGCCCTCGGATCAGGGGGATAGGGGGAAAGATTTACGCGGGATAGGCCGGGTTGAAGGGGCGCCCACATGGAGGCCTGCCGGTATGGACGGGGGACTTGAACCCCCCCCGTCGAAATTCTTGTCAGACGACTTGCAATGAGGCTCGAGAAGGGTCCGTTTCCTCAATTTGCTCATTTGGCGCCCCCCTCCGCGGAGACCGGAACCTGTTCCTCCTTCTTCCGGTAATGGCCGATCAGGACGGCGGCCACCTCCGGCCTTGTCATCTCGGGAGGGGGAGGCATTCCCTCCCTGAGCATCTGCCGGACCCTGGTCCCCGAAAGAAGCACATGGGACTTTTCGTCATGGCCGCAGGTCTTGTGGGAGACCATTCCCTCGCATGTCCGGCAGTAGTAGGCGGTATCGAAGAAAATGGGAATGATCCCCAGTTCGTCGAAGGAGAACTGCCTGAGAAGGGCATGGGCCTCGAAGGGACCGTAGTAGCTCCCGACACCGGCATGATCCCTCCCGACGATGAAGTGGGTGCACCCGTAGTTTTTCCGGACGAGGGCGTGGAAGAGGGCCTCCCGCGGACCGGCGTAGCGCATGGCTCCCGGAAAGACGCCCAGCACCACCCGGGTTTTCGGATAATACCTCTCCAGCAGGACCTGGTAGCAATCCATGCGCACCCGGGCCGGAACATCGTCCTCCTTGGTTTCCCCGACCAGGGGATGGAGGAAAAGACCGTCCACAATTTCGAGGGAACATTTCTGGATGTATTCGTGAGCCCGGTGAATGGGGTTTCGGGTCTGGAATCCGACCACCGTCTGCCAGCCAAGCTCTTCGAAAAGGCCCCTGGAGGCGGTGGGAGTCAGGTGAAATTCCGAAAAAGGCCCGTCCGCCCAGTCGTCAAGGACACTGACCTTGCCCCCTACGGCGTAGGGGGTCCCCAGACGTTCGAGGGCCGCCACACCCGGATGGGCCGGATCCGAGGTCTTGTAGACCTCGCGCGCCTCCCAGGCGAGATCCCTTCGGAAGAGATCGGAGACCGTCAGGATCCCGAGAAGCCTCCCCCCCGAATCCACAAGGCGCACGACCTCCCCGATCCGGAGGGAGCGGAATTCTGTTTCCGGAACAGGGAGGACGATCGGCAGGGGGAAGACCAGGCCGTCCGGAAGACGCATGCGGTCCACCACCGAATGGTAGGTCTTTTCGTCCATGAATCCGTCGAGGGGGCTCACCGCCCCCACAGCGATCAGGCCCAGATCCGAAATCTCGCGGGGAGAGAGTCGAATCTGGGGGCGGCCTGCGTAGGCCCGCATCATCTCCGGACGGGCGGACCGGGAAACGGTCGAAGTGACAAGCCGTCCTCCGTGGGGAACTGAAAGAAACATGGCATCTCCTCGTTGGTTATTTCTGGCTGTTTTGTCGTCAACCCTATTGTTCGCTCTCAAGAAGCTCCTCCGGAACTCTTGTCGCAAGCTCGAAGATCTGGTCCGCCTCTCCGGCCACAGACAATGTCCACCGGATCGATTCCCGCCGGAGTTTCGGCACGAGCCGCGCATCGCGCCCGGCAAGCTCGTAGGGCAAGACCACATCGATGGCACCCACCGGACACATCTTCACGCAGGCATAGCAGTCCCAGCAGTCGGCCTGCTCCCGCATCACCGCAAGCGATCCGCTCTTGTCCATCCGTATGAGATTCCCCGGGCAAGCCACCACACATCGGGCCTCCGGCAATTTTTTGCATCCATGGCACAGGCTGTCGCTGATTGCAATTCCCATTATTTACCCTTTCCCTGTCCGCCGATCTGACGTTTTTCCTAGACTTTCTGCAGAAGCTGTTCTTCTTCCGGTGCCAAGGCTTCGTTCCACGGAATCTCCGTCCCTTCCAGACTCCGGTGGACAATCCGGATCTCTCCCGAATTCTTGACCACGGAGTTTATGAAGTGTTCATAACGCCGGTCGTGTCCGGGAAAATCCTGGCGCGTCTGGAATCCGGGCCACCGGGTTTCCTTCCGGGCGAGAAGATGGGCGACCAGAACCCGGGACACATCCACCCGGTCCACAACCTCGTGGGCAAGCATCAGGGTGTGGAAGTCCTCGGCAAAGATCCGTGGAAGGTCCCCTGAAAGCTCCTCAAGCTTCTTTCTGGCCATGAGAAGCCCGGCCTCGTTCATCGCATAGGAGGTCCGGATTCCGCCTGCGTATTCGTCCATGATCTTCTGGAGGCGCGCCTCGGCCTCGTCGGGACGGATCTGTCCCGTTTCAGCCCCTGGCCGGGCCTCCCTAAAGGAAAAGGTTCGGGCTCTCTCCCTCTCGACCTCCTGGGAGTCCGGGGGCACAAGCCTCTTCGGTTCAAGGCGCATCTCCCGGGCCGCCGCCCGGGCCGCGATGGCCCCTTCCGCAAAACAACCGCTCACGAACTTGTAGGGGGCTCCTCCTGCCACATCCCCTGCGGCAAACAGGTTTTCAAGGGTGGTTTTTCTGTCGACCCCGACCCAGTACCCGGCCTGGCAATGGCCCCCGACGAGATAGGGCTCTGTTCCGCAGATCTCGACCGGAGAAGAGGTCAGGTCGATCCGGTTGGAGGCCCAGTAAAGAACGGTGTTGGGATACATATCGAGGTAGGCCTCATAGAGCCGCTTCAGGTCTCCCTCGGTCAGATGGCGGGTATCCATGAAGCAGGGACCGTTTCCCGCGGCAATCTCCTTAAGGGGTCCCTCCAGCCTGAGGGGAGTCGGGGCCCCTTCTCCTCCCGCTTCGGCCCACCGGATTTTCATGAATTCCTCCCCCTTCGAATTGACCTGGGGCGCCCCGAAACCCAGGGCAAGGGTCCCTGTCGGAGCGATGGTGTCCTTGGTCCGCAGGGCGATAAAGCGGTGTTCGAAGCTCGTCATCTCGGCCCCGGCCCGGATCCCGATGGCATATCCGGCCCCGGTATTGAAGGGGGAATACCACATCTTGTGGCGGGCGAGACCTTCGTTGTTCGGACGGTAAAGGCCGGAGGCCCCTCCGGTCGCCACCAGGGTTTTCCGGGATGTGATCACGTAAAAGGTCCCGTCGGAGAGACCGAATCCATAGGCCCCGTGGACGGCCCCTTCTTTGACAATGAGGTTGGTGATGACAACGCGGTTCAAAACCTCGGCCCCGGACTTTCTGACCTCCCGCGCCAGGATCGGTTTCAGGGACTCTCCATGAATCTTGATATTCCAACGGCCCCGGGGGGAGTACCGCCCATCGGCATCCTTCACGATGGGAAGGCCCATCGCCTCCACCGTTTCCACCACTTCGCGAAACAGGGCTGCCTGGGAACGGACCAGATCCTCCCTGAGAATCCCCATCGCATCCATGCGGACATAGTCGACGAAGGAGTCGACCGTTTCCCCCGGATTGATGTAGGCATTGATGGCATTCATCCCCCCGGCGAGACAACCCGAACGGTCGATATGGGCCTTGTCCACGACAAGGACCTTCTGGTCAGGATTTTCCCGGCGGGCGATGATGGCGGCATAGCATCCGGCCGTTCCTCCGCCAATGATCAAAAGATCTGTCTCAAGAGTTCTGGTTTCCATGGAGTCTCCTTTTAATTATTACATTACTAATAAAATAACATATAAAAAAAAATCCATTTTGTCAAGGCTCCGAAGAGGGAGGATTCGGGAGGTAAAGTTCCCTTCTCCGGAAAACCCCCAAAAATTTGGGCCCAGGGTGATTGACGGGGAAGGAGGAAGACAGGAAAGAAAACGGGGCGAAAGAAAAAAAGCCTGAAGGCAGATTCAGTCCGCCTTCAGGCTTCAGGAATAAAAAAGGGAGGATTACTTCCGGTTGGTCGAGGTCGCGTATCCCCAGGCGAAGATGATGGCGACGATCGTGAGAAAGCCCATCCAGCCCATAAAGCTCGGATTGGAACCCACCAATTTGTGAGCATCGTACATTTTGGCCCCCTTGCTCAAATCCAGGAAAATAGTTTATGATGAGAACGTCAACGCATACCCAATATAGGCAGTCAGCGTCCACTTGTCAAGACCGATCGATTCATCCCCCTGGCCCATCGTCAGACCCTCTGGACAGGCGATGGGCCTCGACTTTTATTTTTAAGGCGCGTCAGGGCCGGATCCCCTCCGGGGAAGACCAGCATGATCGGCGGGGGACCAACACAGGAGTCCTGCATCAGAAACAACCGATTCTCTTCGGGATTTGACTCTTCACCGATCCGGGGCTGTCCTGACTCCTTTCGCCGTAGACGGATCGCAAACCGATGACGCCACTTTGGATTGACGGGCTTGCCATAGCGGTCCTGGTTCTTTTCAACGCGATCCTGGCGGCCGCCGAATTGTCGATCATCTCCCTCAGGCTTTCCCGGGTTCAGCAGCTCTCGGGGTCCGGCTCCCCGGAAAGCCGGGCCCTTTTAAAGCTCAGAAAGGAACCCGAACGTTTCGTCGCCACGGTCCAGGTCATGATGACCCTTTCGACCGGTCTTGCCTCCGGCGCCACGGGAACCGTCTCCTACGAAAAACTGAAACCTGTCCTCGGGATGTTCATCGACCTGAAGGAGCACCATGTCGTCCTTCCCCTTTCGGTCTTCGCCGTCATCCTCTTGCAGGTGTTCGGCATGCTCGTCCTGGGAGAAATCGTTCCCAAGACCCTCGCCATCCAGAACAACGAGCGGATCGCCCTTCGCCTGGCCCGGCCCATTCTCCTTCTCTCCGAACTCATCGTGATTCCGGTCCGGGTCGTCACCCTGACCAGCCGACTCGTTCTCCGCCTCATCCGGGTCACCCCCGGACCGGCCTCCTATCCCATCAGCCCGGAAGAACTCGAACTTCTTCTCAAGGAGGGGGGGGAACACGGAATCATCAACCGCACCGAGCAGGACCTTATCCAGAGCGTCTTCAAGTTTACCGACATCTCCGTCCGGGAGGTCATGGTTCCCCGGGTCCGGATGGTCACCCTCCGGACCACGATGACCCTTTCCGAAATCCAGGGAATCTTCTCGGAACATCGATACTCCCGCTATCCTGTCCTCCGGGGAGACACGGAGGAGGTGGTGGGCATCCTTTATTACAAGGACCTTGTCGACATCCTGACAGAAAGCTCTCCCTTCCGGATCGAGCGCATCCTCCACCCCCCCTATTTCGTGCCGGAGTCCATGAAGGTTCCCCATATCCTTAAGGAGATGCAGAAACGGCGAACCCAGATTGCCCTTGTCCTAAACGAGTACGGAGCCCTCGATGGCCTCGTGACCATGGAGGACCTTCTCGAGGAAATCGTCGGGGAGATCGAAGACGAGTCAGATGAAATCGTCAAGCCCGTTGAACGGCTCCGGGACGGATCCTATCTCGTGGATGCCTCTCTTTCGGTTCGTGACCTCTCCGAGGACTATGGAATACCCATCCCCGAAGGGGAAGACTACGAAACCCTTGCCGGATTCGTCCTCTCCCAGCTCCAGACTATTCCCCGCGGAGGTGAGTTTTTCTTTGTGAAGAACATGAAGCTCACCGTCGTGGAAATCGACCGGCAGAGGGTCGCACGCGTCAAGGTGGAATTTCTCGACTCCCAGGACCATGCCCCGGAGCCCTCCGTCGCCCGGGAAAAAAACGGAGGTCCCCGTTGAAAAGGCTAACCGGCTCCCCTCTGATCAAGATCCTTCTCTCTCCCACAGGCCTTTTGATCGTGGTCGGGCTGGCGGGAGGATTTTTCGTCTCCGATCTCTTCCGGGGAATTGCCGAACGCCAGGCTCCCCCACCCCAGATGATGACGGGCCCTCTCAACGCCTCTCAGGCCCCCCTGGCCTATTCGGATGTCTATTCCCCTGTTTCCGACAACAAGATCATCGGATTCACCGCCGAAAAGCTTCTCGAAAAGGACGGGAAAACCTTTGTCGAGCTGACGGTCCGATTCCATCGCCACCCTGAATTCAAATTCTATGAAATCGGAGCCTACGAACCTCCCAGCCTTGTCGACAGGAACGGAAACCTCCTCCTAGGGACCGTGAACTTTCCCGCAGACCACCACTTCACGGGCGGGGAGACCTTCCATACGCTCCTCTCCTTCCCCGGAAAGCCGGCCTCCTACCCTGTCACACTCTCCCTTTTCGTGGGTGAGCGTTTCGCAGGCCAGTACCATATGCTCTCCGTCTCCATGACGGGACTCTCCCCCTCCCCTCCCTCCACACTCAGCAAAGGAATGTCTGACCGTGTCCAATGACCCGTCCTTGCGGATCATTGATCCGGAAGCAGAGGACAAAAACGAGAAGTTTTCTGCGGCCCTGATGGGGGCGGCCTCCGGCCAGATCTTCGGCCTGGTGGCACTCCTGATGGGACTGGTTGGCGGACTCATGTCGGACCAGCAGACCGGACTCGTCGATGTCGGTATCGGCATGGGAATCTTTTCTGCCTTTTCGCTCCTCCATTACGGGATCTCCCGCCGGTGGCTCGGTCCGGCGGACCCCCAGCGCCTCCAGTCAAGCCTTGCCTTCTTCGCCCCGGCCTTTCTGGGGGGCTTGCTATACTTTTACGCGACATTCGCCGACACTGCATGGCCTGTCATGGGATTTGCCGGAGGATTCCTGTTCATTCTCCTCCTGGGAAAGGGAATCCTCTTTCTCGAACACACTCCACCCCGCTCCCGGAAGACGACTTATGTCTTTTCGCCCTTTGAGCGCCAGTCTCTTCTGATCGTTGTCCTCGTTGGGTCAATCCTCGGCGTGGGCGTCGGGATGAGCTCCCAGGGGCACCGGGCCATCGGCCGGGGACCCTTCGCCCGGACTTTCCTTTCCGAACAAATACTTTCCTCCCGCCATCAGGCGGATCTTCTGCTTTTTGGCCTGCCTCATTCCTATCGCCTCCTTCGCGCCCTGAGGGAGGCGAGTGGGCGGGGGCTCCCCGTTCGGGTCCTCGTCACGGCGGAGGCGGTCGGGCACTTTCCTGCCGAAATCCGCTCCCTGACATCCGCGGGAGTTCCCGTCAGGATTCTCCCGGACCACCTCCCGCCTTTCGTACGGCCCATGGCCATAATCGACCGCCGAATTCTGCTGACCGGTTCGGCTGGATGGGGATCTCTCACTCCGGACTCCGGAAATCTCATGCACATGGAAGCCAATATTCTCTCCCAGGGCCGGATTCACGCCTCCCAGAGGGTCTTCGACAACCTCTGGAACCATTCCTCCCTCCCCGTGAAGGGCCCGGCTTCTTCCGGCCCTTGACGCCCTTTTCTCCTCCTGCTATAGTAATGACAGACCAAAATGGTCTGCGATAAATCAGGTCGGAGAATTCGATGCTCAAACTGACAAAAAAAGTCGACTATGCCCTTCTGGCCCTGAATCTTATGGCCAGAAACGAAGAGGGCGGGATATCGAATGTCCGGGATATCGCGGCCCTGTACAGCATTCCCCCGGAAATTCTGGCCAAGGTGATGCAGAAATTGTCCAAATCCGGACTTATCCAGAGTCATAATGCTCCAAAAGGGGGATATTCGCTCAAGGTTCCGGCGGAGGAGATTTCCGTTCTCAAGGTTCTGGTCGCCGTCGAGGGACCGGTCGGAATCGTCAGCTGCTCGGACGGAACTGACAGAACATGCCAGCAGAGGGACCAATGTGATATCCGGTCTCCGCTGGAGAGACTACAAAACAATATTCTATGGTTCCTTGAAGCCCTCTCCATCCGGGAGCTGGGACAGGAGCCGGCCGTTCTGAAAGGAGTCACTGATGGATCAAGTCTATTTGGACAACCACTCCACCACAAGGGTTGACCCGCGCGTCGTCGAGGCGATGCTTCCGGCCTTTACCGAGATTTATGGAAATCCAAGCTCCCGAAACCATGCCTTCGGATGGCAGGCGGAAGAGTTGGCCGAAAAGGGTCGCGAGGAGGTGGCTGCCCTCATCGGCGCCGATCCTAAGGAGATCGTCTTCACCTCCGGGATGACCGAATCGGACAATCTCGCCATCAAGGGAGCGGCGGGAATGTACCGGGAGAAAGGGAATCATATCATCACCGCCGAGACGGAGATCCGATCCGTTCTCGATCCCATCCGGTCTCTCGAGGCCCAGGGATTTGTGGTGACCGTCCTCCCCGTCGACAAGACAGGGCGGGTGGACCCCCAGGCTGTCCGGGCCGCCATCAGGCCTGAGACGATCCTGGTCTCCATCATGACCGTCAACCATGAAGTGGGAACGACCCAGCCGATTGCCGAGATTGGCGCCATCACCCGGGAAAAAGGCGTCCTTTTTCATACTAATGCCGCCTATGCCGCGGGAGTGATGCCGATCGACGTCAACGCCATGAATATCGACCTCCTCTCCTTCAACGCCCACCTGATCCACGGGCCGAAGGGGATAGGAGCGCTCTATGTCCGAAGAAAACCCCGTGTGCGTCTTGTTCCCCAGATCGAGGGAGGGGGGCATGAGCGGGGCTTCAGGTCGGGGACACTCAATACGCCAGGCATTGTCGGATTCGGAGCCGCCTGCCGGATCCTCCGCGAGAACCTTCCCGCCGAGATCGCCCACAGGAAGGCCCTTCGCGACCGTCTCGAAAACGGGATCCTGGAATCGATCGAGTATGTGGAGGTGAACGGAAGCCGGGAGCACCGGAGTCCGGCCGTGAGCAATCTTTCTTTCGCCTTCGTGGAAGGGGAGGCCCTGCTCATGGGTCTTCGCGAGACGGCCCTTTCTTCGGGCTCGGCCTGCACTTCGGCCACTCTCGAGCCTTCCTACGTCCTCAAGTCCCTGGGGGTCGGAACGGATCTCGCACATTCCTCGATCCGGTTTTCAGTTGGCCGCTTCAACACCATGGAGGAGATCGAGGCCGTGATTCACAGTGTCCAGAAGGCGGTCGGGAAACTTCGCGACATGTCGCCCCTCTATGAAATGGCCAAGGAGGGGATCGATCTCAAGAGCGTTCAGTGGAGTCCGCACTGATCGCAGGCTTTTCGGGAATTTCCCCCCAAGGGGGTAACGACGGACGAAAGATCCGAACACAAACATATGGAGTGGTGAGATGGCATACAGCGACAAGGTGATTGATCATTACAACAATCCCAGGAACATGGGATCCTTCGACAAGACGGAAGAAAACGTGGGGACGGGGATCGTCGGAGCCCCCGAATGCGGAGACGTCATGAAGCTCCAGCTCAAGATCAACGAAGAGGGGATCATCGAGGAGGCCCGCTTCAAGACCTTCGGCTGCGGATCGGCGATCGCCTCGAGCTCCCTTGCCACGGAATGGGTCAAGGGCAAGACGGTGGAGGATGCCCTCAAGATCAAGAATACCGAAATCGCCAAGGAACTCAATCTTCCCCCGGTCAAGCTCCACTGTTCGGTCCTGGCGGAGGATGCCATCAAGGGAGCGATTTCGGACTATCAGAAGAAGAAGGAACAACACGCCTGAAAAGGGAGGAGACTATGATCCAGATGACAGAAGCGGCCGCCAGCGAAGTGGCCCGTCTCAAAAAGAATCAGAACAAGGAATCCCACTTTCTTCGTCTGGGAATCGAGGGAGGAGGCTGCTCCGGGCTCTCGTATCTCATCAAGCTCGAGGAGACTCCCCAGGAATTCGACGAGGTGATCGACGGTCCGAAGGACATCCGTATCGTGATCGATCCCAAAAGCAAGGTCTACCTCGATGGGTCCACCCTGGACTATGTCGGCGGGGGCCTGATGGGGGGGGGATTCAAATTCGAGAACCCGAACGCCAGCCACAGTTGCGGGTGCGGATCCTCCTTCTCGGCCTGACAAGTCCTTGAAAAAAAAGAAAAAAGATATTGATGACATGTCCGGGAAGGGAGAGATTCGCTCTCCCTTCTTTGGCGTAGGGAGATTCTGATGTCCGAAACGGGAACTGCTGCAAAAAAAATGACTTCGGAAAACCTTTTGCACCCCGATAGCCGGGAGCCCAGCCATTCCATTTGCTGGAACTGCGAAAAAAGTCTGGGAGACGAGGATGTCTGTCCTTCATGCGTCCGGGTCCAGCCCTTCGGGGAGGAACGGGATTATTACAGCATTCTTGGCCTTCCCGTCAAGCTGACGCTTGATCCGAGGCTTCTTGTTGCCGCTTACCATGAAAAGAGCCGGACCTTTCATCCCGACCACCATGTGGGGGACTCGGAAAAGGAACAGGAAATCACCCTGGCCAACTCATCGCTCGTGAACCTGGCGTTCAGGACCCTTCGGGATCCCTTCCTGAGGGCCCACTACTTCATAGGTCACGTCAAGGGGGAGGCGGCCCGTCCCAACCGCAAGGCCACCCTTCCCCCGGGGGACCTCATGGAGATCATGGAGCTTAAGGAAGAGCTTGAATCTCTCCTTTCATCCCAGGGACCCCAGGCAGCGGAACAGCGTCTTCGGTCAGTGATGGACCCCATCGAACGTGAGATCTTTGACTCCTTCGAGTCAATCGACCATCAGCTCGGAGCCCACGAAAGGGATGAGGCGGCCCTTTCCCGGGCTCTCGCCACACTGGCCGGACGGCTCGAAAAGCGTTCCTATCTTCAGAATCTTCTCAGGGAAATAAAGGAGGCGTCGTGAACAGGACCGTTGTGGGCATCGACCTCGGAACGACGCATTCTCTCGTGGCCTATCGCCACGAGGATGGCCGGGTCGAAGTTCTTCCCGACAGGGAAGGACGCCTTCTCCTGCCATCTGTGGTGGCTCTTTCAAGAGACGGCGTGCGTGTGGGGTGGAACGCGAGGGAGAGGGTCAACGATCCTGAAACGACAGTCATCTATGCAGCAAAACGGCTCATGGGCCGCTCCTTTGAAGAAACGGAATCGGAGCGCCGGCACCTGACCTATCCCATCGTCGACCGGAATGGCTCCCCCGCCGTTCCGGATCCTTTCAGAAATCGATTCCTGACCCCGCCGGAGATCGGAGCCCTCGTGCTTCGGGAACTGAGGAGCCGGGCGGAAGAGGCCCTGTCCCGTGAGGTGACCGAAGCGGTCATCACGGTGCCGGCCTATTTCAATGACGCCCAGCGGCAGGCGACAAAGGATGCCGGCTCCATTGCGGGCCTGAACGTCCTCCGGATCATCAACGAACCGACGGCAGCAGCCCTGGCCTACGGCCTGGGGTCCGGAAAGGACGGACTCTTCGCCGTCTTCGACCTGGGCGGAGGAACCTTTGATTTCTCCCTTCTCGATATCCGAAAGGGCATTTTCGAAGTGAGGGCCACCAACGGGGACACCCACCTGGGCGGCGAGGACTTCGACAGAGCCATCGTCACCGAATGGCTCGGGGAAAGCCCGAAACTTTTGTCCCTGGCGGAGCGCTCGGAAGTGCGGGATCTTCTGCGAAAGGAAGCTGAACGGGCCAAGATTGCCCTTTCTTCACGGACAGAGGTGGAGGTCGCCATCCCGGCGGCAGGGTTTCGGACCACCCTGACACGGGCCCGGATGAATGAGCTCGTCGAACCTTTCGTGGAGAGGGCCCTCTCCTGCGTCCGGTCCGCCCTCGCCGACAGCGGAACTCCCCCGTCGGGGGTGGACGGTGTCATCCTTGTCGGGGGATCCACCCGCTTCCTGCGCTTCAAGGAAGCTGTGGCCACCTTTTTCGGAAAGCCCCTCTTCGACACCGTGGACCCCGACCTGGTCGTCGCCGAGGGAGCGGCCGTCCAGGCTGACATCCTGTCCGGCCGACGCAAGGACCTCCTCCTTCTTGACGTGACCCCCCTCTCGCTTGGCATCGAGACCATCGGGGGTGTGACCAGCACCCTGATTCCCCGGAACACCACGGTTCCGGCCCAGGCCAAGGAGCTCTTCACCACCTATGTCGACGGACAGACGAATGTGGACATCCATGTTCTTCAGGGAGAAAGGGAGATGGCCCGGGACAACCGGAGCCTCGCTCGCTTCACCCTGTCGGGCATTCCCCCCCTTCCCGCAGGAACGCCGCGGATCGAGGTCACCTTCCAGATCGACGCGAACGGGATCCTCGAGGTCACGGCACGGGAGCAGACCACCGGCAAGATGTCCAATGTGGTGATCCACCCCTCCTACGGTCTGGGAAAGGAGGACGTGCGAACCCTTCTCAAGGAGGCCTTTTCCCACGCCCAGGAAGACTTTGCCACCCGTCTCCTCGTCGATGCGAGAACCGAGGCTCAGACCGTCATCAATGCCACGATCCGCGCCCTCGGGCGGGTCGGGTCCGACATTCTTCCCGATGCTGACCGGGAGGCCATTTCCCGACAGGTGGAAGCCCTGAAAAAGGCTATGGAGGGAACGGACGGGCGGAAGGTTCGCGATGAAACCCGGCTTCTCGACAATCTGACACAGCCCCTGGCCGAACGGCTGATGAACCAGTCCATTTCTAATGCCCTTTCGGGAATGGCCCTCCCAAAAGAAGGAGGATCCCATGCCTAAGGTCTCTTTTCGACCCGACGAACGTCTGACCGAGCCCTTTCCCCCCGTGACCGTGGAGGTGGAGGAAAATACCACCATCCTCGAGGCGGCCAAAAAGGCCCATGTTCCCCTGGAGCACAACTGCGGGGGAGTGTGTGCCTGCTCGACCTGCCATGTCATTCTTGATGACGGCTTTGACCGGCTCTCTGTCATGGAAGAGGACGAGGAGGACCAGCTCGACGAAGCCGAGGGGCTGACGCTCAAGTCCCGCCTCGGCTGCCAGGCCCATATAAAGGGAGACATCACTGTCCGGGTTCCCCCCTGCAGCAAGGGGTCCCACGAACACTAACTAGGGATACAGCCATGAACTGGAACGAACCCTATGAAATTGGATATCAGCTTTATGAACACCACCCGGAGGTCGATCCCCTGACAGTCCGTTTCACCGACATGCACAAGTGGATCCTCGACCTTCCGGGGTTTTCGGGAGACCCTCGAGCCTCGAACGAAAAGATTCTCGAAGCCATCCAGATGGCCTGGCTTGAAGAATGGAAGGACAACCAGTAGCCCCCCCCAGAATCCTGCGGGTCCGGAACCGTCCTTCCTCGGCCTCCCTTTCTCCCCAGGCCTTGGTCGCCCGACTTCTGTGGGCCCGTCGGGGAACAGGACATCCCGTCACCTGGGAGGATTACAGGAAGGCCCGCGAAAGCCGGGAAGGGGGAGTCGACATCGACCTTCCCACCTTCCGGTCCCTTCTCGAAACAACCCGGCCCGACCCCGGCTTTCTCTGGCGGGACCATCCGTTTCGTCCCGGATACCGGGATGCCGACGGACGGGAATATGAAGTTCTCGCCACCTCCCCGGATCGGATCGATCTTCTGAGGGAGGACGGAGTGACAGGATATTCATCTTGGGAAGAATTTCGGGAATATTTCATACCGATTGTCCAAACCGAGGACCCATAAGGGATAGAAAGCGCCCACAACCAATCAGGGAGAATCCATGAATCAGGAAAAAGACCAGGAAATAGGACAGGCGGTTATGAAGGCCCTGGGCCGCGTGATCGAACCGGATTTCAAGAAGGATCTTGTTACCCTGAAGATGATCGAGAATCTCGGGGTCAAGGATGGCCATGTGACCTTTACCGTCATACTCACCACACCGGCCTGCCCCCTCAAGGAGGAAATCAAGAAGGCCTGCATGGAGGCCCTGGCCCCCATCGAGGGCATCCGTTCCGTCGACATCCAGATGACGGCCCGGACGACCGGGGGCGGAGCCAAGGAAGGAAAGGCAGAGATCGAGGGGGTCAGGAACGTGATTGCCGTCTCCAGCGGAAAGGGAGGGGTCGGGAAATCGACCACGGCCGTCAATCTCGCCATCGCCCTCACCGAACTGGGTGCGAAGGTCGGAATCCTCGATTCGGATGTCTATGGACCCAACATTCCCATGATGCTGGGAATCAAAGGGCTCCCGAAACAGGTGAACAACCGGTGGTTTCCTCCAAAGGCCTATGAGATCCCGGTCATGTCCATGGCTTTCATGGCCCCTCCGGGCGCCCCCCTCATCTGGCGCGGCCCCATGTTGCACGGAATCATCACCCAGTTCGTCCGCGACGTCGAATGGGGCGAGCTCGACTATCTGGTCGTCGACATGCCTCCCGGCACAGGGGATGCCCAGCTCTCCCTCGCCCAGCTTGTCCCTGTCACGGGGGCCATCATCGTCACCACTCCCCAGGAGGTGGCCTTGTCGGATTCCCGCCGTGGTCTGGCCATGTTCCAGAAGGTGAATGTCCCCATCCTGGGAATCGTGGAAAACATGAGCTCATTCCACTGCCCTCACTGCAACCATGAGACCCCGATCTTTTCCCAGGGAGGAGGGGAGAAGGCGGCCGCCGAACTGAAAGTTCCCTTTCTCGGAAGGATTCCCATCGATCTTTCCATACGCGAGGCCGGAGATGAGGGGAGGCCGATCGGAATCGCCCAGCCCGACAGCCCGCTCACCGCGGCATATATTAAGATCGCGGGAAACATCGCCTCCCGGATCAGTATCCTGAACTCCGAGTTCCAGCCAATCACCCTCGGAAATCTGGCCTGAACCGAACGAGAGGAGGGGTTTCCCCTCCTCTTCTCAATGACCAACGACCGACATGACCTGATTTCTTCCAGGGAGACGCCTCATGGACCCACTCAAGGTGCAACGACTGGCCGTTTTCGACGAACGCCACCAGGCATATCGCCTGGCCCGACATCGTGCGGAAATGGCCTACCGGAAGACCCTGGGGGAAGGTGAAACCCCAGCCGGCGCGGGATCTCCCGAGGACTGGAAGGGATGGGAAGAAGCCCTCTCCCTCGAACTCGAAGCCTTCCTGGATCTCAAGGAGGCGTGGGAGGCCCTCTGTCGCAATGAACCCTGGACCGCGCCCTGACGGGGAATGAACACCTTCCGGATCGCCCTTCTTCTGGCCTATGACGGCCGATCCCTGTCGGGCTGGCAAATCCAGCCCCGGGATGTGACGGTCCAGGGGCTCCTCGAAGAGGCCCTGACCTCCCTAGCCAAAGCTCCGGTCAGGGTCACAGGGGCAGGGAGAACGGATGCGGGGGTTTCCGCCTGGGGCCAGGTGGCCCATGCCGACCTTCCCGGAGGCTTTCCCGTCCCTGTCGATCGCCTCCCACGGGTTCTGAACACCCGCCTTCCACCGGAGATCCGCCTTCTCGAGTCATTCCGGGTTCCCGGAACCTTTCACGCACGCCACAGCGCCACGGGGAAAATCTACAAATACACCTTTCGCCTTCTTCCCGAGGGACTGGCCAGCCACCCTCTGGACGACCCCTTTTCTTCACCGATCAGGGCCGGATTCGACCTGACAAAGGTCAGGGAGGCCTCGAAGGCCTTCATCGGTCAGCATGATTTTCGGCATTTCTCGGTGGCCTCATCCCTTCCGGAGGACCCCGTCCGAAGAATCACGGAAATTTTCTGGGAGACCCTTCCGGCAGGACTGGCCCTATGGATCGCGGGACCAGGATTCCTTCACCGGATGGTCCGCATGGTCGGCGGGTTTCTGAAGGAGGTTGGAGAGGGAAGGAGAAGCGGCTCCGAGATCCCCTCCCTTCTCCATCGTGGAGCCCCTCCCCCCTTTCGTCCTGTTTCCCCCCTTCCTCCGGATGGACTGGCCCTTGTCCGGGTCCTTTATGGAGTCAATGACCCGTTCGACCCGAGGCACCAAAACTGGTATCCTTCATCCATCCACGACGAACCCCCTCCCGAAAGGCCCAGATGACCGCTGAACCGGAATCCTCTTTTGTCCGACTCGGAAAAGATCCCTCCCCCGTGGTCCTGGGAGGCGGATCCTGGGGCACGGCCCTGGCCGCCCATCTTGCGGCTGCCGGCTGGACGACCACCCTCTGGGTCCGGGATCCCATTCTGGCCCAGGACATCTGCCGGACAGGGGAAAACCGGGTCTATATGCCGGGCATTCCCCTGCCGGAAACCCTTTCAGTCACTCCGGACCTTCCGGCCGCCCTCGAACGATCCTCCCTTCTCGTCCTGGCCGTTCCCTGCCAGTCCTGCCGGGAGGTCCTTTCGACAGTGCGGGCCCATCTTGCGGCCCCGGTTCCGATCATCGGATCCACCAAGGGGATCGAACAGGGAAACCTCTCCCTCGTCTCGGAGATCGTCGCCGAAGCCTACTCTCCCGACAGAGGGGCCTATGCCATTCTTTCGGGACCCTCCTTTGCCAGGGAAGTCCTGAAGAAAACACCGACCGCGGTGGTTGCCGCCTCCACCGATCCCCTTCTTGCCCGTGAGGTCCAGCATCTTTTCAATACCCGTTGGTTCAAGGTTTACACCCGGCGGGATGTCCGGGGGATCGAAGTGGCCGGAGCCCTGAAAAATGTCCTGGCCATCGCCACGGGAATCTCCGACGGGATGGGCCTGGGCGACAACGCCCGCGCCGCCCTCATCACCCGGGGGCTGGCCGAGATGACCCGGCTCGGACTTCGCATGGGGGCCGACCCCATGACATTTTCAGGCCTGGCCGGAATCGGGGATCTTCTCCTGACAGCGATGGGTGACAAAAGCCGTAACAGGACGGTCGGGGTCCGGCTCGGCCAGGGGGGAGAACTCCGGACCATCCTGACCGAGCTTGGTCAGGTGGCCGAAGGGGTCACGACCACGGAATCGGCCTATGAGCTCTCGCTCCGCTTCGGTGTCGAGCTTCCCATCACCCGGGCCGTCTACCGGATCCTCTATGAAAAGGCCGACCTGAAGGAGACTCTGGCCGAGCTGATGAGCCGCCCCCTCCGCTCGGAGGAAGAAATTTCCTGAAGAGGCCCGGCGCCGGTTTTTTTGCACCTTCTCTGACACATTCGACCGAAAGGATCACATATGGCGCAGGTTTCGCCCCAATCCATCAACGCTCCCGATTCACAATCCGTCCGCATCATCTGGAGGGACGGCCACGACTCCCTTTATCCGAACCGTTTTCTCCGTCTTTCCTGCCCGTGCGCCGCCTGCGTCAATGAATGGACGGGGGAGCGGACCGTCAAGGAGGCGGACATCCCCTCCGATATCCGTCCTCTCTCCTGGCACCTCGTCGGAAACTACGCCCTCTCCATCGGCTTCTCCGATGGTCACGACACAGGCATCTATTCCTTCGAGCTTCTCCGGAAACTCTGCCCCTGTCCGGCCTGCCATCCCCCGGCCCACTGATCCGGCACCCTTTCCTTATGGTAGGATAAGGGCACAGAAATCGTCCGGTAACATTCATCTCATCGCGGGAGGCTCTTCTTGGGAAAGGAAGCACTTCTTATACTGGTCAGGCATGGGGAAAGCGTCTGGAACAAGGAAAACCGCTTCACGGGATGGGTGGATGTGGATCTCTCTCCCCGGGGGGAGGAGGAGGCCAGGATCGCAGGGCGGCAACTTACGGACTACCCCGTCTCCCGCGCCTTCACCTCGAACCTGCTTCGCGCCCAGAAAACCCTCTCCCTCATCCTCGAAACCTCCGGCCACAGGGGAGTCCCCGTGGAAAAGTCGGAGGCGCTGAATGAACGGCATTACGGAGATCTACAGGGTCTGAACAAGGATGAGACGGCGAAAAAATATGGGGCCGAACAGGTTCATATATGGCGCCGGAGCTATGATGTGGCCCCCCCCGGAGGCGAAAGCCTCAAGATGACAAAAGACCGGGTCCTTCCCTATGTCCATTCGGCCATCCTTCCGGCCTTGCTGAGGGAAGAAAACTGCCTTGTGGTGGCCCATGGAAATTCCCTTCGCGCCATGGTCATGGAGCTCGACCGGATGACCAGGGAGCAGATTCTGGAGCTCAACATTCCCACCGCCACCCCCATCCTCTACCGTCTGGGCCTCGTGGCCCCGGATGCGGGAACCGTTCCCGGCCTGCCCGGAATCACGGTTCTTGAAAAAAAGGTCCTCGATGGACCATCCCCCTGCTGAAGACCGGGAGGATGCCCGGCACAGGCGGCTCAAGATCCTGATTCTCATCGTCAAGGCGGGATTCGGGATCCTTCTTTTTTATTCCGTCTGGTCCTATCTCCATTCTCCGACCTGAATTTCCCGAAATGAAAAAGGCCAGGGTCAAGACCCTGGCCTTTTTTTCCTTTATACCTTCAGGACCTTATGAATCAGTGGCCGATAAAAAGGGCTCCGCCATGGGAGGAGGCTCCCATGAAAAAGAGCATGGGAATAGAAAGCATCACGTTGACCCGGCTGGCCAGGAAGGCAATCCGACCGGCCTTGGCCTTTTCCGCCGCTTCTGCAGGGACAAGGCCGATGACTTTCTTCTGGTTCGGCCAGATCAGGCCCCAGACATTGAAAAGCATGATCGTTCCCAGCCAGGCCCCCATTCCGATGACCGCCGCACTCCCCTGAAGGGTGTAGGCCTGGAGGAGAATATGCCGCTGACCAAGAATGGAAAGTCCGAAGAGAACGGTTAGAAGAGCGGCCCACCGGAAAAAAAACAGCGCACGGGGGACCAGATTCTTGAAGGCGTCGGCCTTGGCCTCAGGTGAGGCGGCTTTCAGGAAGGCGCCCTGGACAAAGTTGAAATAATAAAGGAGGCCGATCCACATGATACCGGCCAGGAAATGAAACCAACGGACAATCAGTTCGGGTGCCTGGGATTCCATTTTGTGTGACTCCTCATTTTTTAAGGGGAAGGTAATCGATTAATGGTTGACGAGACCCTTGACAACAAAGAAAAGAATACCTGTCAGCACAAATCCAGAGATGACCGTTCCCCACAGGGAATCAAGCGGATTCTTCATTTTTCCTCCATTGAAATCAATGATTCGGTTAATGTCGCAGAATTATCTGGTGAATCCTCAACGACAATGTGGGACCACGCAAACCAGCATCCTTCAAGGATAGTGGTATTCAAACTCTCTTGTCAATTTACACGAATGTCCGGAAATGCTACCCTTCGGGGGATTGGATCCCCTTCCCTCCGCCGGAGTGGCGAAACAGGCAGACGCAAGGGACTTAAAATCCCTCGACCGAAAGGTCATACCGGTTCGATCCCGGTCTCCGGCACCAGTATTTAAGCCATTTTCATAAAAACTCTCTTCCGACCCAAAAATTAATTTGTCACCCCCTTGTCACCCGGACAAAGAAAAAGTAAAATCGGAACGTCCAACTGGGAGGGTGATATGGCTACGTTCCGCAAAAGATCGGGCTCCTGGCAAGCTCTTGTCAAAAAGAAAGGCTTTGGGCAGATCGCCCGAACCTTTGATACCAAAGCCGCCGCCGAGGCCTGGGCCAAGATCACGGAATCGGAATTGGTCCGGGGCGTTTTTGTTTCCAGAAAGGAAGCGGAGAACACGACTCTTTCCGAAGCTCTGGACCGATACGAAAAGGAAGTCTCATCCTCCAAGAAGGGGAACCGACGGGAAAAAGCAAGGATTTCCATCTGGAAGAATCACCCTCTAGCAAAACGGGTTCTGGCAAGCATTCGTGGAAACGACATGGCTTCATACCGGGATGAACGCATGAAAGCCGGGTATGCTTCAAACACGATCCGGCTTGAACTCGCCATTATTTCCCATCTCTTCGAGATTGCCCGGAAGGAATGGGGGATGGAAGGCCTCGCGAATCCCGTCAAGGCGATCCGGATGCCTTCCCCTCCGGCTGGTCGCGACCGTCGGCTTCAACCGGGAGAACTGGAAAAGCTCCTCGAATTTTCCTCCGATGAATTAAGCCAGGCGATCCGCTTCGCCCTGGAAACCGCCATGCGAAGGGGAGAGATTGCCGGGATGACCTGGGACATGGTGGATCTCAAGAAGCGAACGGTAACGCTTCCGGAAACGAAGAACGGGGAAAAGCGGATCGTCCCCCTTTCGACGGAGGCCGTCCGGATCCTGTCCGGCCTGGTCCGGAGCCTCGACGGAGAGGTCTGGGGGATGGAGCCGGATTCGATCACGCATGCCTTCCTCCGCGCCGTTGCCCGGGCTAGGGCCGCCTACGAAAAGGAATGCGGGGAAAAAGGAACGACGCCGGATCCGGCTTTCCTGGTGGGCCTGACCTTTCACGACCTCCGGCATGAGGCAACCAGCCGGCTCTTCGAGAAGGGGCTAAACCCCATGCAGGTGGCGGCCATTACCGGCCATAAGACTTTGCAGATGTTAAAAAGATACACTCATTTAAAAGCAGAGGATCTTGCGGAGTTGTTGAGGTGAAACATTGTCATTTTCTTAAGAAAGGAGCCCAAATTGTGGTCAAGTCCAAAATTTGCTGTAAATTTTCTTCCCGAGACATGGGATTTATAAATCATTCGACGACCGAAAGGAGAGCGGGGGTTTTGAGAGGTTCTTGTTTCTTCCACTCCCAATATTCG